>ENA-OWPI01000164-OWPI01000164.1-marine-metagenome-genome-assembly--contig:-NODE-164-length-100466-cov-8.219267_pt1 | contig 100466 bp, 86 predicted proteins | sample MGYA00238138_ERZ651775 | MGnify/ENA primary metagenome ERZ651775 (study PRJEB26906, sample SAMN06265043) | marine metagenome | isolation source: Helgoland LTER site | place: Germany:Helgoland, sampling... | reverse complement strand
AGACGGCGCAACAATCAGTGCCGCTCAAAAAGCATATGACACTATCATTGCGAATTCTCAAACTCTAAAAATATCAAGCATTAGTAAATCACGATCGGGGAAAGTCTATTATTACACTCAATCAGGTCGAGTTTTCCGTAAAAATACTGATCGGACTGTCACCTTTAAAAGAAACGATAGTGTGACCCTTGAGCTGGGTTTCTTGGGCTCAATGTTTATGACTAATCAAGATAATATCCGAATCAAAGTCAAAGAAATGAAAGTACGTAAGTGAGGCTGACCAAGTTGGTCACATATACGGTTGAAAAAAGCGTTTAATAAAATAACCCGTCCGTTATACTAAAGTAGATACTATTAGTTGATATTTCAACCTTAGAAACCAAATTCGATATAGAGGAACTGCGGTATGATTAAAAAACAGGTTTTAGCCAGATTCGGAAAGAATTTTTGGCTTATTACATCTCTCATTGTTGCATCTCTAAGCAGCTCAGTGGTGTTTGCTAAAGTACCAGATTCTTTAGATTTACTTCTCAAACGCGGTGAATATCGCAATGTGAATGTGTCACCGTCTGGACAATATATAAGCTTGATTAATCGAGTTGATGATCGAAACACATTAATCGTATTGGATCGGGAAACGATGAAACCAATCCCTAGAAAGAGTGTGCGCTACGAAGAAAAAACCAATATGGATGTTATAGGCTCTCAATGGCTCACTGATGACATACTCTACTACACAGTTGAATTTGACGATGGTAAATATAGACCTTATTTTACAAATGATGTGTTCTTGTTGCATATGAGCAAAGATGTCAACGAGAGAGTCTGGCACTGGATGGGTCGACCAGAAAAGAAAATGGCCAGGGGCGGGAAGAAGATACAAGGCAGCATCAGTATTGTTAGTATACTACCCAAAGACGACGACAAAATCTTGTTGAGCGTCTCCCCTTGGAAACGCAAGGATGGCGGCGTACGTCCCACTATTTACAAAATGAGCTTGAGCACTGGGGATTTTAGCAAAGTTTTCCCGGGCCCCGGACGCAACGCCACGGGAATCTCCAACAGTGATGGCACTTCCTTTTTTGCACAGGTACCTATTACAACGATGTTAAATGAGGCCTACTATAGAGATGTTGGCGATGATTCTTGGACCAAAGTTCCCACACCGTTTAGTAGTTTTTATCCTCAAAAATTATCTAATGACGGTAAGTCTGTCTTCGCACTCACGCAATTAAGTGAAGATATAAATGCATCTCAAGTACTCATCAAAATGGCAGTAGAGACAGGTGATTATGAAGTCATTCATGACTTTGGCTTCGTGTCAGAGTTATCTATTTCTTTCTCAGCTGAGGGAGGAGAACTTGAATACGCCACTTGGGTTGATGATAAACCAGAAATTAAGATTTTTAACAAATCTAAAGAGTCTTCTATTTTAGCTGGCTTCATGAAAAGTTTTGATAGCTTTAATGTCTCAGTAACCTCAATTGATGACAATAATGAAAATATTATGCTGCGCGTAGACTCACCTGGCATCCTCGGGGAGTACTACATCTGGGAGCAATCAACCAAACAAGCTCGCTATATAGCAAGCGTCCATGAAGCTGTGGATCAATTAGAATTGGAGTCATTTCAGTCAGTTAAGTACACAGCAAGTGATGGTGTGAAACTTCAAGGTTGGTTGCTAATGCCACGCAGCGGAAAGCCAAAAGGACTTGTCAACTATATCCATGGGGGTCCTCACGGGCCAACAATACCATATAGCTATGATAGTAGAATGCAGATTATGGCAGAGATGGGATATGCTGTTTTTGCTCCTAACTTTAGAGGTTCTGGTGGTATGGGATCGGGTTCTTTTGGGGATAACTTCACGCGTGCTGGATTTACAAAGTGGGGAACCCGCATGTTAGATGATATGCGTGAAGGAGCTGAGTTTGTGCAAGCTAACTACGATGTCGGTGAAAGAGTTTATACCATGGGCGGAAGCTATGGCGGTTATTCTAGTGCGCAGAACATGGTGCGCCACAATGACTACTATGACTGCAGTGTCATTATTGCTGGATTCTTTGAGTTTAATCAGCTAAAAACCAAGTGGGATGGCAGAGGCAGGGCTGGCACGTCAGATTATGTCGATACGGCTATGGGTACCGACCCTGATGAACTCACTGCACAGTCGCCCATCCACAACCTTGATAAAATCAAATCACCCATCATGATAATTCATGGAAAGGTTGATCGTCGCACACCTTTCGATGGCGCCAAGCGATTTGTGGCAGCGCTGGAAAAGACTGATGTTGATTTTGAGTACCACTGGTACGATCACGAGGGCCACGGTCTGTATTTTACTAAAAACAGTGGTGATCAATTCAAGAAAGTGAATCGCTTTTTGAACTCCTGTGATTCTAGACCTCCACTTAATCCAAAGGTCGCCTCGCGATAATGTAACCTTATAAAAAAAGCCCTCTTATGAGGGCTTTTTTTATTTTCCTATGAAATGAATTATGTCATTTCTGTTCGTTAACCCACAAAGTGACTGACTCTTCTAAGATCTCTAATGGCATTGCCCCATTTAGCAGAATCATCTCGTGGAATTCCTTAATATCAAAACCGTCGCCTAATTCTTTTTCAGCCATAGCTCGCAGCCTCAAAATATAAAGTTGGCCAACCTTGTAGGCTGTTGCTTGCCCTGGCCACACCACATAGCGTTCAATTTCACGTGTAACTTCATCCTCTGTCATACCTGTCTTTGACAACATATAGTCAATGGCCTCTTCACGGCTCCAGCGTTTTGCGTGCATACCAGTATCCACCACTAACCGCACAGCGCGAAACATCTCTGCTTGTAAGCGGCCTAGATCTCCCAAAGGATCATCTTTATACATTCCCATATCACTCGATGCTATGCGCTCAGAATAAAGGGCCCAACCTTCTGTATAGGCACTAAACGGACTAACTTTTCTTAAAAATGGTACATTTTCGATCAGTTGCGCCGCTGATATCTGGAAGTGATGTCCAGGCGATCCTTCGTGGTACATGAGTGTCGGTAATGTCCAGCGGGGATTATCTCTAGTATCTTTTTGATTAATATAAAAACGGCCGGGGGCAGAACCGTCAAATGCTGGCGGCTGATAGTAACCACCAGGTGCAGAGTCCTGGGAATACTCAGGTACTCTAACAATCTCTAGAGGTTGTGGAGGTATAGTGATGAAGTAGTCAGCTACCACAGCCATTAGTTGATCATTGACTTCATTGAGATAATCTATCTGCTGGACTCTCCCCTCATCAGTATTAGGGAAGTTATGCTCAGGCAACTCCATCAGGTAACGAATTCTTGAAACAATAGAGTCATCTACTAATCCCTGATCAATGAGTATTACCTCCATTTCTTGTTCAATACGTGCCACCTCTGATAGACCAATGTTATGTATCTCATCTGCAGTTAAGTTTGTTGAATTATTTGAACGTAGTGCTGCCCGATAGATGTCTTCTCCCTGAGGTAGTCGCCAAATGCCTGCATTGTGGTCACTCGTCACTAAAAGTTCTTCAAAAACCTCTATCATTTCAAAATATTTGGGGATAATTTTGTTCTCAACAACAGCCAATGACTGCTGAGTTAACTCTGCCTTACGTTCAGTACTAATGCCGTCCAGTTCCTTAAGTTTTTCGGATAATGTAGTCACTAAAGGATTGGCCTCAACTGCACCATCAGAAAAAGATCGCATCCCTGCTAGAGCTTTTTCTATGACAAAGTCAGGTGGCACGGTGCCATTATCCCGGTCATCTAACACTCGAGATTTAACTTCACCTATAACCCGAGCAAAAGCCTCAAGACGCGAAATGTAATTTAGGAAACTTTGTTCATCAACGATTTGATGTTGATCGGTTAAGAACTGCGGAGTATTCACCATTACACCTGAGATTTGATTAACGCGGTAACCTCCATGCTCAAATTCACTTTGGCGAATAATGTCATCAAAGAACCAGGCAACAATTTTCCAGCTCAACAGCTCCTGCCCTTCAAGACCTTCAGGTCCATAATCGTCTAGACCTCTGCGGCTTGCTCGCAAAAACTCTAACATTTCTAGCTCTGATTCTTTGTCGTAATCGCCCAACTTGTCGCTGTGAAAATCCAAAGGAGAATTATCAATCAGACCAAGTGATGTTAATAACTCAGGGGATTTAAACAGCATCTGAATAGATACTTTATTCACGTAATTATTGACACCCACCGGTGCTGCCCAAAACCAGACATATAGACCAAGACTGACAATAAGTATCAATGACAATACGTATTTAAGGATGGTTTTTAAAATGCTCATATACTTAACTCTCCAAATCTAAAATAACTTTATAATGCAGGAATAGCTGGCTGTTAATACAAAGCCCGACCAAAAGCCAATTTTTTGCTCGGGCTTTAACTCCTTTAATGGATCTACCAAACTTGTTTTTTGTCACCATATCTGACAATCCAGCCCGTGATATATGCTCCTAGAAACATAATCGCGGCATTAGACGTATCTTGTAAAAATATCCACGACAAAACCCCAGCCACCACAAGGGCCAGCTCGACCCAAACAACAGTGCGTTTTGTGTAAATTCCAAACATATTGGCTCTAAACCACCAAGGTAAATCCTTCCAATCTTCCGATTTTTTGTCTATCACAGTAATTTCCTCTGTAAGGGTTGAAATATCAACTTCAAACACAGAGGCAAGGCTTTGCAGTGTTTCTAGACTGGCTTTGTTCCCACTCTCAACGCGCTGAATAGTTCGAACGTTTAAACCACAGCATTCAGCTAATTGCTCTTGAGTCCAACCACGCCTATCTCGCAATTGTTTGATGATCATATTCTCTCCTTCTTCCTCTGAACGGCGACTATGGCCCTTAGACGGTACTGTCGGCCACGACTTGAGCCCGACAGCAAAACAAAAAAGTAATGAACTTCACTAGAACTCTATTAGTTATTATTCCGTATTTATTTAAGACGACTCTAGTTATCACATCAGATTCACTGATGACTAATGTCTTTTAATATAACTTATGAAGAGGCCAATAAAAAATCAACAGAGCCTAGGTTTCGTCGATTTTAGATTGGAGTATTCCAAAAAATAGATTCACATCGCCATGGCACGCTTCTAGCTCACTATTCGTGACTAGTAGCTTAGGTACCGATTTAGAGATGGCTACAACGCAAGGAGCAGAATCTCTATAGGGTTCAAGCTGACTATCTAGCTCGTCTAGATGCAGATTCTCAAAAGGTACATTTAATACATCTTTACAGCTGGAGAAGTCAGCTTTTTCCTTGAATGATCCATGGGTAACGTCACAGAGTGCACAGTGTGATTGACCCAGTAGCTTACCAAAGAAATATTGGACTTCTCCAACAACCGAGCCTTTGGCGTTGTAAATTCCAATTAGCTTGTCAATCATAAGTCCTTCAATGAATAGGGGCTTATACGAATTACACTCTAAACGAGTTTAGTCAACCATCACTAGCTTGGGTACAGGGAACCCGTTGAAGTCACAAGCGCAGGTGGTGCAGTAGGCCCCCAAATTAGTGATAAATACAATGTCTTCTACTTCCATGTTAGTTGGCAACCGATGCTCGCCAAAAACATCAATAGAGTCACAAGTTGGGCCTGCCATGGTCCACATTCCTGTCTCACCAGTGCGTTGACTAACAATATTTGAATGAAACCCATCAGCTAATTCCATTAAACCACCATAGGTGCCCGTATCCAGATACAACCAACGTTTTTCATCTCGAGTTGCTAAACCCACAACTTGAGTTACTAGGCAACCTGCTGAACCTGCCAAGAAACGTCCTGGTTCGGCCATCACCTGTATTGACTGGGGAATAGTCTCTAACTCTTTGCTAATCACCTCTCCAATCTCTGCGATTGAAGGTTCCTCGCCCGTGAACTGCACTGGATAGCCGCCGCCCAGATTCAAAAGTTCTGGCGTCCAACCACTCGCCTCAAGTTGAGCAAAGATCCTTTTTGCACTTTGAATTCCATCAATCCAATTTTTAATATTAGTGCACTGAGATCCAACGTGAAATGTCACGCCCGTAATCTTCATGTTATGCTCTTTTGCCTTTTCAATCACCGATTGAATACCGCTAGCACTAGCACCGAACTTACCTGCCAAAGGCCACAGTGAACCCTCGTTACTGACTTCAGTGCGCACATATAATTTTGCGTCGGGCTTGATTGCTGCTATTTTGATGACTTCTTCTGGAGTATCAACCACATACCACTGAATACCAGCTTTCGCTGCATCTCTAATAGAAACGGGAGACTTTATTGGATTGGAATAAAATACAGTCTCTAGATCAACACCTAAATCTATCATTGCCTGAAGTTCAGCTGAGGATGCAATTTCAAAACAACAGCCTTCTTCGTTAAAAATTCGAAGAATATCAGCATCAGGATTAGCTTTAACCGCAAAATGCGGGCGCACTCTAGGCATCGCAGACTTGAACTTCTGAGCGTTGTCTCTCAATCGTCGTTCAGACATTGCTAGAACCGGACCGGCGTAACCGTTCACACAATCTGCACCAAAGGCAATTTGTTCTCGGGTATCGCTCTCAATCAACAACCTATGTTGAGATACTGCCTTTAAACTACCATTTTCGATTGCTAAATCCATGTTCTACTCCTAGGGTTTTGGACCGTTGCTTCTTAGATATTTTACAAGCTAAAACTGTCAATTTGTATTGATAAACCTGTAAATATGTTTATTATGTTTGCACACTTTGCTAAAAAAAATATCAATTTGCTATGAAAAATGAACATGAGTTAATTAATCTCTTACGTGAAAATAGCCGTCGTCCGGTCTCTGAGCTTGCCAAGAAACTGGGGCTCAGTCGTGCCACCGTTCAACAGGGTATCGAGAGGCTGGAAAGGTCGGGAGTTATTCAAGGGTATACTGTTAAAATTAACCCCCATCACGAACGTCAGCAGGTCAGCGCCTATATTATGATCTCAGTAATTTCGCAAACCACACCAGAGATTGTTCGCCAAATACAAAAACAACCCCAATTGGATATGTTATGTACTATTAGCGGCCAGTATGATTTGATGGCGATGGTTACTGAGTCGACCACCGAAGCGCTTGATCGAGTGATTGATTCAATAGCGGCCCTTGATGGCGTAGAAAAAACTCTGAGTCATATTGTACTGTCGCGAAAAAAAGATCGAGTAAGCTAAAGAAATTAGAAAACCCAAAATATTAACTCTTACAAAGAACCTCCTTCATGAGTGAATCCCCAAGAATAATTAAAAGCCCTAGTCTGATGGATGCCCTTATTCCAGTGGTTGTACTGATTAGCATGTTAGCGGGCACTGTTTATGTATTTGGTCTGGACTCTTTTGGCCCCAACCAGGTTGCTATGATTCTAGCCGCTGCAGTAGCGGCTATTATTGGTATAAAGAACGGTTTGACCTGGCAAGAGATTGAAAGTGGGATGATCGACACCATTAAAATGTCCCTCCAGGCAATTTTGATTTTGTTAACGGTCGGTTCATTGATTGGAGCATGGATCCTCTCAGGCACAGTGCCCAGTATGATTTACTATGGCGTAGCTCTGATGTCCCCAGACTATTTTTACCTGACGGCTTGTGTAGTCTGTGCGCTACTTGGCTTAAGTATTGGTAGTTCATGGACGGTAGCCGGGACACTCGGAGTGGGTTTAATGGGTATTGCCGCAGCTCTAGATCTATCCCTGGCCATTAGCGCTGGGGCTATTATCTCTGGAGCCTATTTTGGCGATAAATTATCTCCGTTATCGGAAACGACAAATCTTGCCGCCGCAGTAACCAATAATGATCTATTTGACCATATCCAGCACATGCTTTGGACCACAGTACCCGCCATGGTCATAACCCTAAGTGTATTTTTCTTTATGGGACTTGGAAATAGCTCTAGCGTTGTTATAGAAGACATTGTGAACTTACAGAATGCGATGAGAGAGTCTTTTACAATAAATCCGTTCATGCTTTTACCTCTTGTAATTTTACTCATAATGGCTATGAAAAAATTACCAGCTCTATCAACACTGATTTGTGGCACAGTAGTGGGTTGCGTTTTTGCGGCAGTTTTCCAATGGGACGCTGTTATCACTCTAGCCAGCGATCCTAGGCTGTCTGATGCTGCTGCAATTTTTAAAGGTTTGTTTAGTGCAATGTTCCTTGGATACAACTCAGTCACCGGCAACGAAGCTTTAGATACACTATTATCTAAAGGTGGTATGAGCAGCATGCTAACAACCATTGGACTAGTCATTAACGCTATGGCATTTGGTGGCGCTATGGCGCGCACCGGCTTGCTAGCGAGGCTGGTGGAGGCCGCTCTTAGCAGAGTAAAATCTGCAGGTGGGTTGATTACTGCTACCGTCGGAACCTGCATCGGTACGAACATCTTAGCGGCAGATCAATATCTGTCCGTTGTTCTTCCCGGGCAAATGTTTGTAGAGCCCTACAAAGAACACAAACTAAAATCTGTTAATCTATCAAGAACTCTTGAGGACTCCGGGACCCTGACCTCCGCTTTGGTTCCTTGGAATACCTGTGGCGCTTACATGTCTGCAACCCTTGGTGTGAGTACCTTTGCCTATGCGCCCTTCGTTTTTTTCAACATCCTATGCCCAATTATCGCTATTATTTATGGATTTTCACTCATTGCGGTACCTAGTATTGACCAAGAAAAGGCTTAGGAAAACTTACCGTGACACAACCTTATTAGCAGTGCCATGAAAGCAATATTTGTCTTTGTCATAACTCTTGTATTAGGAGCCGATTGCTTCTCATCCCAAAATGACGATAGTATTTTTGATGGGAAAAAAGCACTCGAACATATTAAAACTCAAGTTAGCTATGGTCCAAGAATTCCCTCTCACCCCACCGCCAAACAACATACTCTTGAATTTATTGAAGGTACCATTTCACCTCTTGCAACCAAAATGACAAGCCAAGAGTTCTCTGCTTACGGTTTAAAGGGAACTAATTTATGGGCCACGTTTGTCGGTAAAGATGCTAAAACCAATCGGCGTTTGATGATAGGTGCTCACTGGGATACTCGCCCCATATCAGACCAAGAAGCCCTTGAGCATAATCGGGATAAACCGACTTCAGGAGCCAATGATGGAGCTTCTGGCGTTGCAGTGATGCTTGAGCTAGCACGTGTATTTGCTATTTCCCCTCCCCCAATAACCGTTGATTTGGTTTTTTTCGACTTGGAAGATATGGGTAATATAAACCAACTTCCTTTTGCTATTGGTGCCAAACAATTTGTAAAACGAAATCCTTTTTATCGGCCAAGTGAAGGCGTTATCTTGGACATGGTTTGCGATAAGGACCTTTCCTTACCCAAAGAATTATATTCAAAGAGGCAGGCGCCAGAGTTAACTAATCGTTTGTGGGAAATAGCCAAAGAGCAAAAAGCATCGGTATTTTTAAATATAGATGGGTCCTTCGTGATGGATGATCATGTGCCATTCTTGGAGGCTGGAATACCCGTCGTGGATTTAATTCATTTCCCTTTCCCTGATTACTGGCATACTACAAGGGACACGGCAGACAAGTGCAGCGCTAATAGCTTACAACAGGTGGGAAATGTAATCTCAAGTCTTGTCTACGACAACAACTAACGCAGAATTATCTGCCTTTAATGTTTTGGAGCTCTTAAGTATGAAGATCACACTAAATATCCGAGCAGCAATAACAGCACTAGCAATGTTTACATTACTCTCTGACCTTGCGTTTTCAGCAAATGTTGATTTGGCGAAATCTATCCAAGCCGACTATGATAATCGCCTTGATGCTATGTTTAAGGATTTTCATGCGAATCCAGAGCTAAGTCTTGCCGAATTTGCTACGGCCAAAAAGCTAGCTTCTACTTTGCGCTCTCATGGGTTTACTGTCACTGAAAATGTCGGTGGTACCGGCATTGTAGCTATTCTCAAAAATGGGGAAGGCCCTCTTGTCATGATGAGAGCCGACATGGACGGTTTGCCGGTCCCTGAGAAGTCTGGCCTAGCTTATGCCTCTAAAGCGACTCAGTTAGATCCTGTCACCGGCAAAACCTTTCCTACAATGCATGCCTGTGGCCATGATGTCCATATTACTAGCCTTGCGGGAACTGCAAAGCAAATGGTTGACAGGAAAGATCAATGGTCAGGCACTTTAATGCTAATTGGTCAGCCTGCCGAGGAGAGAGTCCTTGGCGCTCGAGCGATGATGGAAGATAACCTCTGGAAACGATTTGGTAAGCCAGATTATGCCATGGCATTTCATGTATCCTCAGCTTTAGCCTCGGGAGTCATTAATGTAGTAGAAGGGTCGCCTTTTGCTGGTGCAGATACTGTTGATATTTATGTGCGCGGCATTGGTGCTCACGGTGCATCTCCTCATGCAGGAAAAGACCCTATCGTTTTGGGCAGTCAAATTGTTATGGCCCTGCAAACTTTAGTGTCAAGAGAACTCTCACCGCGGCAACCAGGCGTCGTCACTGTAGGTGCTTTTCATAGCGGCACTAAACACAATATTATTTCTGATTTAGCACACCTTCAGCTAACAGTGCGCAACACAAACACGAAAACTCGTGAAATTTTATTAACCGGTATTAAACGCATCGCAGAAAATCTAGGTCGAGCCGCTGGATTACCTGAAGATAAGCTTCCGGAGGTTGTCTATTCAGAAGAATCAACGCCGCCAACTATTAACAATGCTGAAATGGTCCGACGACTTAAAAAGGTCTGGAATGAGGGTTTGGGGGAACACAGGGTAACCAGCTACGGTGCTGAAGGCATGGGTGCAGAGGACTTCCCGTTCTTTACTACTGATCCAGAAGTCACAAGTGTCTATTTCTCTGTAGGGGGCACCAACCGTGACTATCTAAAAGCGGCCATGAATGGTACTGGGCCTGCAGTGCCATCACACCACAGCCCGATTTTTAAAATAGAACCTGAGCCATCAGTCACTGCGGGCATCGAAGCTACGGTAATGGCCTTGCTAGATTTAATGGCACCACCAAACTAAATCTTAAATTACAGCACGCAGGGAATTTAGACAGAAGTCTACATTCTTCTGCGTGCTAGCATGACCCATAAGACCGATACGCCAAACTTTACCTGCTAACCCACCCAGTCCCGCACCGATCTCAAGATTAAACTCATTTAACAATCGAGTGCGCACACCCGCATCATCAACTCCTTGAGGGATAGTGACTGCATTCAATTGAGGTAATCGATCTCTCTCAGGAACAATAAAATCAATTCCCATCTGCTCCAACCCAGCTCGCAATGCTAGATGATTCTTATGGTGCCGAGACCAAGCGTGTTCCAGTCCCTCTTCTTGCACAATCACTAAAGATTCGTGCAAGCCATAGAGGCAGTTCACTGGAGCTGTATGATGATAAGCACGCTTGCCTTCTCCGCCCCAATAACCCATCACCAAGTTTAAATCTAAAAACCAACTCTGAACTTTGGTATGTCGTTGTTTAATTTTCTCAGCTGCCCGTTGACTAAAACTCACAGGTGATAACCCAGGCGAAGAGGATAGACATTTTTGGGATCCAGAATAAATCGCATCTATACCCCATTCATCTACCTTTAATGGGGTTCCTGCAAGGCTCGTTACTGCGTCTACAATCGCTAAACAGTCATGTTTATGCGCCAACTCAACTAACGTCTTGGCATCTGACTGAGCTCCAGTTGATGTTTCGGCATGGACGAATGCCAATAAACAGGCGTCCTTGTGGGCATTTAATGCCTCTTCAACTTTATTGGGATCAACAGCCGAGCCCCACTCATCCTGGACCATTACGGCTATCCCTCCGCAACGCTCAACGTTCTCCTTCATGCGTCCACCAAAAACGCCGTTCTGACAAACAATTACCTTATCTCCAGGTTCGACAAGATTAGCAAAACAACATTCCATTCCCGCTGATCCAGGCGCAGATACAGCAAATGTCAGCTCATTCTTTGTTTGGAAAACATATTGCAGTAACATTTTTGTCTCGTCCATCATCGCCACAAATGCCGGGTCAAGATGCCCTATCGTGGGTCGCGCCATCGCATGTAAAACTCGATCACTAACGTCCGATGGTCCAGGGCCCATTAGGGTTCGTCGAGGCGGATGAAATGAAGTAATAGTCATAGATCTGTCCAAGAATTAGTTAACTTTATGGGTTTAAGAGATTCCCAACTTAGGCGGAATCAGCCACTACTCCGCTTGATTTAAGAGAGGCTATCGTTACTGCATCCAACCCTAGCCCCTCAAGGATCTCATCAGTATGTGAAGCCACTGGAGGACCAGGCCAATCAGTACCACCAGGTGTAGCATCAAGCTTAGGCATAATCGCGGGAATTTTAAGAGGTTCACCGTTAATTTCTACCTGCTCAAATAAGCCCCTCTGATTAAAATGTTCATCGTTGACCATATCTGCTGCACTGTAAACTGGTCCACAGGGAACACGGTATTCTTCGAGCTTAGACATGGCGCTATGTAAGCTATGACTCAAACACCACTTCGCTAGAATCTGATCAAGCTCAGCTTCATGCTCAACTCGCTTGGAGTTGCTGTCATACTTGCTATCCTCAGCGATGTCACCTCTACCCACGGCCTTCATTAAGCGTGCAAAAATAGAATCTCCATTCCCACCAATGACTACAAATTTATCATCGGCACATTTATAAGTGTTGGTAGGCACAATTCCAGTTACAGTAGTGCCCGATGGTTGCCGAACAACTCCAGCTCCGTCATATTCAGGGATAACAGCCTCGAGAAGATTAAACATAGACTCGTAGAGCGCTACATCCACCACTTGACCGCCCGATTTCCCTTCATGAACAGCCTGGTCTTTAGCCCGCAAAGCCATCAAGATCCCTATGACTGCATGCAATCCAGAAATCGTATCGCCAATACTCAAATTAGGCCGGACTGGTGCCTCTCCAGGATAACCATTAACAAAACGGAACCCACTAATAGCCTCACAGGCAGAGGCAAAGCCTGCCTTTTCTGAATAGGGTCCAGTCTGACCATAACCGGAAATACGTGCATAGATTAGGTTTGGGTTATCTGCCTGCAGACTGACCGGGTCCAGACCCCATTTTTCTAACACCCCAGGGCGAAAGTTTTCAACCACTACATCTGCCGTTTTCATCAATTGCTTGACGAGATCTCTTCCCTCTTCTGTTTTTAAATCCAGAGAAATACACTTTTTGTTTCTACCTAGGCTTCTCCACCAAAGAGAAGTTCCATCCTTAACCTCTCTCCAATTTCGGATTGGATCCCCACCTGGAGGCTCGATCTTAATCACTTCTGCACCAAAATATCCGAGCATGCACCCCGCAAAAGGTCCGGCTAAAAGCTGCCCTAGTTCTATAACTCGTAAGTTTTCCAGTGGTTTATTCATTGAATTGTGACGTGGTTGTGAGTTTGTGATAATTTTACCATTAAAGTAAATGGTCCTAACATGGATTTTGTGGAAACAATGAAATTGGCCCTTCACACCCAGATCATTTTCCTCTTCACTGTAGTTTTCAGTAGTTCTGTATTCCCAGCTGGTGATGCATTAATAGGGCAGATTACTCGAAGTGATCTCGAAAATAGTGCGCATAAAATTTGGTTCAATCAAAATTATGAATCTCACGTTGTTGATATCGAAACAACAGAAAAAGCCGAGGCATTTTTGACAGATGTCTCAATTACTATTTTCATGGGGACCTGGTGCCACGATAGTCAAAGAGAAGTTCCAGCACTACTCAAAATATTGGATCAGATACCATTCAATCAAGATCAACTTAAAATCATAGGTTTGTCTATGACAAAAGATACCCCGAAGAAACTTGAGCAAGGTTTTGATATTCGCCGAACACCCACCTTTGTTTTTTCAAGGAACGGAAAAGAGATCGGTCGCTATGTCGAGCGTCCACGGGTAGGTCTTGAGCAGGACTTATTGAAGATTGTTAGTGGTTCAGGTTACAGACACACTTATGCAGAATAGCCATTAAATGAGTGTGGGGCTTAGTCTACCAACAATAAAAGCCTCGACACCAACGAAAATCGACCCTTCTGTTATGTTGCAGAGCATCAGTGTTTTCTTCTTGCGCTCTTATAGATTTAAGCGTCAGACGACATCCACCGTACGCCTCAGTATCCTCGGTAAAACCGAAAGAGAGGCACTCCTCATGATCAGCCTTATCAATTGCTGCCTTTCGCGCTTCAATAACCTCTGTAGACGCACAGGAGGTCAACGCAAGCACCATTAATAAAGTTAAAATATTTTTCACCGAAAACTCCAAATTATTCAACAAATCTTATTGCTAAAAGCCTGTTCAACATTGAAAGAACTCTAGATCAAATGCAAAAATTCCCTTAGGCCGCAATTACTATTACAAATTTCGATGGTACATGCAAACAACTGAATAGCATTTAGCACAAATGAGGGTTTTATTTAGTTCTTACTCTGGGCATCTGTTAAAGTCTTAGATACTTGCGTAGTTAGCGCAGAGTTAAAGTCGTCAATTCCCGCGTTTAAAACAGATTAAAACGGAATAATTAACCATGAAGGAAAGTAAAACAGCTAATAAGAATCTTCCCTTTCTCATTGCTGTACTAACTACAGTCGTTCTCTGTCTAATCTGGTATTGGGTGATGATAAAACAAGACACTACCGTGGAAGATAACTTTGATTTTCTGCTGACTCCTGGTGATGACTTCTCTGAAAAAATCTCACAAGGTCTTAATAAGAAGATCCACGGGGATGCAAACCTCGACAACCCAGACTCTGATTTACCTACTGATGACTTAGCGATGCAAGCCAAACTTAGGGGCCTCATTCGCGGGTTAGGCCAAAATAGATTACCTACAGATGAAGAACTAAACCGTTTTTATGAGAAAAACAAACGTAATTATGGCGGGGGCTCTGAACTAAGCTTTTTATATCGCTCTTTCTACAGCAGGCAATATGGAGGCCAAGCAACAGAAATAGCACGGCAAGCTCTGGAGGATAAGGTCGTTGACGGTGACCCTTTAACCAGGCGTGAAAGATTACCTAAAGATGGTTATTTTTCAGGATTTTACGAGTGGGCTAATGACAAGGACTCTATTCTTTACGCAGAATTTGGTGCTGGTTTTGGAGAGAAGATACTCGCTTTAATAGAGAAAAATGACTCCACTGAACTACCCTGTTGGGATGGACCAATCGGAGGGAAGTTAGGAGCCTACTTGATCTGCGTAAAACAGCATATCCGTGAGCCCTTCCCAGCATTGAATACCATAAGAGACGAAGTGATCAATGATTGGCGTCTGGCGGAGTCTAAAAAGTCATCAAAAGGCTCTAACTAATTAGCTCAGCAACTCCTCAAAGAATGCTTTTAGCCCTTCAGGGCCAGAGTCTTCCCATGTCTGCAATGCCGCGGTGCCAACAATCGCTAGATCTGCTGCTCCGCGAAGAAAATCCATATCGGCTTTGCTGCTAATCCCAAATCCTACACCTATTGGCACATCGGTGTGTTTGCGGCAGCGATTGATTAAGCTTATGACATCGTCACCAAGATTAGTTTTCGATCCAGTAACTCCTTTGCGAGCCACTGCATAGACCATGCCTCGGCTGGCCTGCCCCAATTTCTCAAGCCTTTTATCACTACTTGTTGGGGTCATTAAAATAATGGGTTCAATACCCGCTCTCTCTGAAAGAGCATGTAAATTAGCCGATTCCTCGATCGGTAGGTCAGGGAGAATGTAACCAACCCCACCTGCTTCTTTAATTCGCTCTACGAAAGTAGCTTCACCCATTCGAAAGGCGGTATTGTAATATCCCATCATTAATATCTTGAATGGAAATTTAGCGCTTGCCTCGGCCATAAACTCAAAGCATTGGTCAACTGTGGTTCCTGACTTGAGGGACTGTTCATTCGCTTTAACAAACAACGGACCATCTGCGCTAGGTTCTGAAAATGGGAATTGTAACTCCACCAGATCGACACCAGCCTCCGCCATGATTTCTAATTCCTGCATGTTATCCTCAAAAGAAGGATAGCCACAGACCACATGAGCCATGACGAGTAAGTCTTTTTGCTCTTTGCGTTCAGCAATATAAGCCTGGAGCCCCATTAGCTTTCCTCCGATCGATATTGATCAGCCTTTCCACCAATAAAGGTTTTCCATTTAGAATCATCCAAGGCATCTGCAATAGTAAAGATATCCTTGTCGCCGCGGCCTGACTGATTAATCAAAATAACTTCATCTTTTCCCATCGTGGGCGCTTCTTTAATCGCGGTAACAAAAGCATGGGTGCTCTCAAGCGCGGGGATCAGCCCTTCGGTACGCATAGTCAACTTGAGAGCTTCTTTTACTTCACTGTCTGTAGCTGCCTCAAAGCGTACTTTCCCCTGCTCCCATAGATAAGAAAAAATAGGATTGATCCCTATATAGTCCAGTCCAGCAGCCACCGAATGGGTCTCATTCATATTACCCTGCTCATTTTGTAAAAAATAAGTCTTGTACCCTTGGGCAACTCCCACAGACGCATCGTCATAGGCCAATCTCGCTGAGTGCATGTAAGAACCAACACCATGGCCTCCAGCCTCGCAACCCACTAATTCAACGCTATCATCATCAAAGAAACCTTGAAATATACCCATAGCATTAGAACCACCGCCCACACAGGCGAAGACACGATCAGGCAGTTTTCCAGCTTGCTTTAAAATTTGCTCACGGGCTTCCATACCAATTATCGACTGAAACCAACTCACCATTTCAGGAAAGGGATGTGGTCCGCACGCAGTCCCCAGAATATAATGCGTATCCGCCATATTAGTAACCCAATCACGCATACATTCGTTAACTGCATCTTTTAGAGTCTTTTGCCCATCTTCCACTGCTATAACTTCAGCCCCCAGATTTTCCATCCAGAACACGTTGGGACGCTGTCTAGCCACATCAACTGCGCCCATGTAAATTTTACAGTCATAGCCAAATTTAGCCGCCATAGTTGCGGTAGCAAAACCGTGCTGACCAGCACCGGTTTCTGCGATAACACGACTTTTGCCAAGTCGCTGACAAAGTAACCCTTGCCCCATGACATTATTAATCTTGTGGGAGCCAGTGTGATTAAGATCATCGCGCTTTACATAAATTTGTGCGCCCCCAAGTTTCGCCGACAAGTTCTCAAGATACGTAATTGGAGTAGGACGGCCAGAATAACTCTGAAGTAAGGCAACATAATCTTGCCAAAATTTTGGATCTGCTTTGCATTCACGAAAGCACTCAAGCAATTCTTCAATTGTTGCTTGTAGAATTTCCGGCAGGAAAACACCACCGTACTCCCCATAGTAGCCTTCTCGGCCATCGGAGAAATCGAAAATATCCATTACAAAACCTCAGCAGATTTAAGCAGCAGTTTATTTGACCACCACTTTTTGTTGAAAAGAAGCGTTACCATTTTATCCAAGTCGCAGACAACTCACAACGATACTTACTCTTTAGGGACAGAAAAGGCTCAAGCCAACTAGGTCACCCTTGTGACCATTTATACGATGTGAGTCAGCAATTGAACGTAGCCCAGTAGCAGTAGGTAATGGGGCGATTTATCCACAAGTTTTTCAAGTACTTATAAAGATAAAAATAGATAAAAAACGGAAATAAACACAATATGTAGTGGATTAAAGCTTGCAAGACACACAATGTAGGATAAACTTCGTATTCAGATCGAGGATTAGATCTGGGGGATTTTCTGAAATAATACAAATCTGGATGGGCATTATAGCTGCCCATCGGGCATTCTGTACGGCAAGAGTTGGCCAAGAACAAAAGGGTAAAAAATGAGCGCTCCAAAACTAAAAACTATAAAGCCTGCTAAAAAAGCAGCTGAAATTTTGATGCAAGATGCTTCTTTGGATATTTGGGATAAAAAATATCGTTTAAAAGACAAAGAATCAAATCCAGTTGATGCTGATATTAATGCTACCTACATGAGAGTTGCTAAGGCTTTATCTGATGTAGAAGAAGAATCTAAGCGAGAATTGTGGCAAGAGCGATTTGTTTGGGCTTTGCAACATGGGGCGATCCCAGCAGGTCGTATTATTTCTAATGCCGGCGCACAAGCTTACAAACCTGCTACATCGACAATTAACTGCACAGTTTCAGGAATCGTTCCTGACTCGATGCTCGGAATTCTAGAACGCAACCTAGAGGCAGGCCTGACTTTAAAAGCGGGCTGCGGTATCGGTTATGAGTTTTCAACTCTGCGACCCAAAGGAGCCTATGTCTCTGGCGCAGGAGCCTACACCTCAGGTCCTCTCTCGTTCATGGATATCTATGACAAGATGTGCTTCACGGTCTCCTCTGCAGGGGGTCGTCGAGGTGCTCAAATGGCTACCTTTGATGTAAGTCATCCAGACGTTTTTGATTTTGTTAAAGCCAAACGAGAAGATGGCCGGTTACGTCAATTTAACCTGTCATTGTTAATTACTGAAGAGTTTATTGAAGCGGTTAGAAACGATGGGAGCTGGGATCTTACCTTCCCAATTAGCGCCAAAGAAATCGACGGCGGCTTTGATCTTAAAGGTGACAATGTAATCTGGAAGCATTTCCCGACCGACGAGGGCTATGTGACTAACGATCAAGGTCTAGTAGCTTGCCGCATTTATGAAACGATCAGAGCCCAGAAGCTTTGGAATGCGATTATGTCTTCAACCTATGACTACGCTGAACCTGGTTTTATTTTGATTGATCAAGTTAATAAAAATAATAATAACTGGTTCTGCGAGGATATTCGTGCCACAAATCCTTGCGGCGAACAGCCATTACCACCTTACGGTAGCTGTTTGCTCGGCTCGGTAAACTTAACCAAATTTGTTCGCAATCCTTTCACCGAAGATGCCTTTTTTGACTGGGATAAATATGCTGAAGTTGTCAGTATCTTCACGCGAATGCTCGATAATGTTGTAGACATCAATGGACTCCCCCTTGAAGGTCAACGAAAAGAAATTGAATATAAACGACGTCATGGTATGGGGTTCTTAGGTCTTGGCTCCACGATTACTATGCTTTGCATGAAATACGGTGATGACGATTCTCTCGAGTTTACCGAGCGGGTAGCACGAGATATGGCTGTTTCCGGTCTAACCGCCGGCTTAGAGTTAGCTCGTGAAAAAGGTCCAGCTCCAATTATGGAAGACGAGTTTGATGTAGATGCAGCACTTTTATTCAAACAGCCAGATCTTGCAAAAGACGGTATTAAAGTTGGCGGCAAGATTAAAGGGAAGGTACTGCTAGGTAAGTACAGTCGTTATATGCAAGAAGTAGCTAAAGTAGCTCCAGAACTCATTGATTCTATTGTTGAAGAGGGCTGTCGTTTCAGCCATCACTCATCAATTGCGCCGACCGGCACCATATCACTTTCGTTGGCTAACAACGTCAGTAACGGTATTGAGCCAAGTTTTGCCCATCACTATTCACGCAATGTAATTCGCGAAGGGAAGAAGTCAAAAGAGAAAGTTGATGTGTTCTCCTACGAATTATTAGCCTATCGGACATTAGTTAACCCAAAGGCAATGCCATTTGGTACAGATGAATCAGAGATGCTACCAGACTACTTTGTCAGCTCTGAGAACATAGTCCCCAAAGCTCACGTTGATATTCAAGCTGCTGCACAAAAATGGGTAGACTCTTCTATTTCAAAAACGATAAATGTTCCCACAGACTGTGAATACGAAGAATTCAAAGATATCTACTTATATGCCGCCGAAAAAGGTCTGAAAGGTTGTACTACATTCCGCTTTAATCCTGAGGCCTTCCAAGGTGTGCTGGTTAAAGAGAGTGATTTAGAGAACACAACTTATAGCTTTACCTTAGAAGATGGTTCCACCGTAGAGTTCAAGGGTAACGAGGAGGTTGAGTATGATGGAGAGACCCATACTGCTGCTAACCTTTTTGATGCTTTAAAAGAAGGCTACTACGGTAAATTCTAATAATACTAAATTAAAAACCGCAGAGTACTGCGAGGGAAAAGATGAACAAGAAAATTGAAAAGAAAATCGTCGGTTATAAGGTTGTCTCTGAAGACCAAGAAGTTGCTGTAGAAGCTCAGCCCAATGTGGAGAGCAATATCATCCAGATGCACGAAAAAGTTTCTCGTCCGGAAGCTCTTGCTGGCAGCACTTATAAAATAAAAACACCGATGTCAGACCACGCTATGTACCTGACCATCAATGACATTATTTTAAACGAAGGCACTGATCATGAATTGCGTCGTCCCTTTGAAATCTTTCTTAATTCCAAGAACATGGATCAATACCAGTGGATTTCGGCTCTAACACGAGTTATTTCGGCGGTATTTCGAAAAGGTGGAGACTGCACATTCCTAGTTGAAGAGCTAAAAGCCATATTTGACCCTCAAGGGGGCTACTTTAAGTCAGGCGGACGTTTTATGCCCTCCCTAGTGGCTGAAATAGGCTGGGCCATCGAGGACCACCTGCAAAAGATTGGGATGATGACGAAAGTTGAAATTCCAGAGCATCAGCAGAAGATTATGGATGAAAAACGCGCTGACTTTGAGCAGGCAACAGCTGCTCCCGAGGAAGCATCTGACTTCCCAGCAAACGCTGAACTGTGTAAAAAATGTAGTGTAAAAGCGACTATATTAATGGATGGTTGCATGACCTGTTTGAACTGTGGCGAATCAAAGTGCGGTTGATGACTAGCACCTAACAAAAAAGCGGCTACCAAGCCGCTTTTTTTATACCTAGAAAACCGACTAATTGAGGAAGAGTTTCACAAGATTAAAGATTCCTAAAGCGGCTACTGTAATCACCACCATACCGCCTACCACATTAGCTTTCCAGGTATTGCGATGGTCTCCAAGCAAATCACCGCGATTCATGATAATCAGCAAGAAAACCGCTACAACCGGCAGCAACAAACCGTTAGCGGCCTGAGCGAACAATATGGCCGCAATGGGCTTAGTACCAATTGCAGCAAAGGTAGTGCCAATGATTAAAACAGTTAGCCAAACAGCCCGAAAACGACGATTGGTATAATCAGCCGGCCATCCCATGGCACCACTAACTGCATAGGCTGCCGCTAAAGGCGCTGTGATTGCGCTGGTTAATCCCGCAGCCATCAAACCAAAGGCAAAGAACAAGTTAGCCGAAGTACCTAATATTGGCTCAAGTTGGGTCGCGATTGACGTTGAAGAAAATTCTCGGCCAGTGTCAAAAAAAGCTACTGCAGAGGTACTCATCACCGCTAGTGTAATTAAACCACCTAGACCGATAGATACAATTGTATCTGTACGAGATTCTGACAAGGCTATATCAAGATCAACGCCCCGCCATTTCTCTTGCACCAGATTAGAGTGCAAAAACAAATTGTAAGGGACTACTGTGGTACCAATTAGAGCAATTACGGTTAGCATTGAGCCAGCAGGCAGAGATGGCACTAAAAGTCCTTTAATGAGCCCTGAATAATCAACATCGATAGCTATCATCGTAACTACAAAAACGCAGCTCATGATGAGAACCAAGATAATGAGAATAGGCTCCAATAGCTTATATCCGCTACTGCCAAGTAACACACTCGCAATCACCCCAAGCACTACAGCACAAACTGGCGCTGATAAATCAGTAATCGATTGCAAGCCAAGCGCTGCTCCTGAGATATTGCCCGCCTCATAGGCCGCATTGCCAATACCAATTGCAGCCACCACTAATGCTACTGCCGCTCGGTTGACGGTTGGATGATTGAAGGTTGTGCGTAATGCTTGTGCTAGACCCGAGGAAGAAACTAAACCCAATCGGGCAGCCATTTCCTGTAAAACCACGGTGGCTATTAAAGAAAACAATAAAGCCCACAACAAGACAAAACCGAAGTTAGCACCGGCAACACTTGCAGTAGCAATACTACCTGGCCCAATAAAGGCCGCCGTGACTAATAAGCCTGGCCCAAAACGCCGCACATTAATCTCCTGAAGTCATGAGGTTACTTTACTGGAATTAAACTACCGGTTTTAACGTCAAAAATAAAACCATAAATATTAATATGGCTCGGCACTAATGGGTGACTTTTAATCTTCTTCATGTCCCCACTGACGCTCTCTTGGAGATCACTAATAGTATGCCAATGTATTGACTTGCCAGCATCCGAGCCCGCTTTAGTATTATCAGATGTTACTCTATCGGGATTTTTCCAAACACCGTCTTCAAAAATCGACGTTTCTAAATCTCCCTCCAGTAATTCACCAATAATTTCGTCGTTCAAGGTAGCCATGCCACATTGAGTATGGTGAACAACAAACCAATCCAAGGTTCCCAGAAATTTATGAGAAATAATCAACGATCGAATAGCATCATCTGTGGCTCGCCCCCCAGCATTGCGAATTATATGAGCCTCCCCTTCCTTTAAACCGGCAAATTCGTAGGGATTCATCCTGCAATCCATACATGTCAAAATAGAAATACGTTTAACAGGTTTAGCGTCAAGGTCAGATTTGTCGAACTTCTGTTCGTAACTCTTATTTGCGGCAATTAAATTCGCTAAGCTGTCTCTATTTTCCGGCATATCGTTGATTCTCCCTTAAAGGCTTACCAGCCTACTTTGTTCATCGATCTTTATATAAATTAAGAACTCTTTGAGCCGCAACCGTCGCTGGCAACTCTCCTGCGAGCACAGCAGACTCGATGTCAGGCACTAAAGATCTTATTCTTTCATCAGCTTTTAGATCTGCAACAAGAGATTCGGTCATTTCGCTCCACATCCATGCCTTTGCCTGTTCAGCTCGACGCTGCTGCAATTGACCGGTCTCAGACAATATCTTTTTGAAGGCATCAACCTGGCCCCATACCTCAACGATACCCTCGTCATTAATTGAAGAGCAGGACATCACTGGCGTTTGCCAATCATCAAATCGTGAAGCTAAAAATTGAACGGCCGATCGATAATCACCCATGGTTCGAGCAGCCAATGCTACTTGATCACCATCTGCCTTATTGACTAAGACCAGATCAGCAAGCTCCATAATTCCTCGTTTAATGCCTTGCAGCTCGTCACCGCCGGCAGGCAGGAGAAGTAACAAAAACATATCCGTCATATCAGCTACAGTCGTTTCTGACTGTCCAACACCCACGGTTTCAACCAATATAATATCAAATCCAGCGGCTTCACAAAGTAACATAGACTCTCTTGTTCTACGAGCCACTCCGCCTAGAGTACTACCCGCCGGAGACGGTCTGACAAAAGCTTTCTCAGCAAAGGCTAAAGTTTCCATGCGCGTCTTGTCGCCCAGAATCGAGCCCCCTGTGACTGCTGAAGAGGGATCTACAGCCAATACTGCCACTGAATGCCCAAGTTTAATTAAGTGAGACCCTAAGACTTCAATAAAGGTTGATTTACCAACTCCTGGTGCACCTGAAATACCAATTCGAATGGAGTTACCTGAATCAGGGATAAGAGTCTCCAAAAGTTCAGCCGTCTGCTGCCGATGATCATCACGGGTTGACTCTGCCAACGTAATCGCCTTTGCCAGCGCCCGACGATCGCCTTGTCTAACTTGGTCTGCTAATGTCTTTGTCGCCTGAGTCATCTAAACTATCTCTACTTAAACTCTAAAATAATTTGGTCTACCGCTAAGCTGTCACCCTGTTGAGCCTGAACGTTACCTACAATACCATCTTGTGTCGCACGCAAGCTATTTTCCATTTTCATTGCTTCAACTACCGCTAACTCTTCACCCTCTTTAACCTCTTGGCCCTCATTGACCGACAGTTTGACTAGTAATCCGGGCATCGGAGAGAGCAAAAATTTAGACATGTCCACGGGCGGTTTAAACAGCATATGCTTCATTAAATCGGCCGCTCTTAGGGATATCACCCGAGCATTGATTTCTGCGCCTCGATAAAATAGTCGATATCCTGATGCTGCAGGTTCCACTTGTACTGAAACACTGACATCGTTAATCACCGCCTTGAATAATGGATCTCCAATACTCCACTGAGTAACAATATGATAATCCTGCCCATCAAGCTCAACTAAATAGCCAGTATCGGTGAGACTCACCTGCACCGACCGGTATTGATCTGCGATGGCAACAATCCAATCATTCGACGGTTCAACTTCGTGACCCTCTAGCTGATCAGACAATAGTCCAGCTCGCTCACAATCCAATTGATGGACCGACGCTGCTACGACAACTGCAATTGCTGGATCATCTTGAACAATTAAATCAGCATGAAATCCATCAGGGAATTCATCAGCAATAAAATTAGTAGTAAGGTCTCCCTTAACGAAACGAGGGTGAACCATTAGTGCGTTAAGAAAACTAATATTGTGATTGACCCCGCGTATATAGTAATTATCTAGAGCATCTACCATGCGAGTAATTGACTGAGAGCGATCATCACCATAGGCGATTAACTTGGCAATCATGGGATCGTAAAACATTGATACTTCACCGCCCTCATAGACACCACTATCTACCCTAACCCCTTCGCCCTGAGGCGGAGTGTACTTAACCAATCGACCCGTGGAGGGAAGAAAGTTACGGAATGGATCTTCGGCGTAAACCCGCGCCTCCATCGCCCAGCCAGACAAGGTAACATCCTTCTGAGCCAGCGGTAATTTCTCACCTGCTGCAACCCTAATCATTAGTTCTACGAGATCTTGCCCCGTGACCAACTCAGTCACGGGGTGCTCTACCTGCAGTCGAGTATTCATTTCGAGGAAATAGAAATTCATGTCCGCATCAGCGATAAATTCAACTGTGCCCGCTGACTCATAGTCCACGGCTCTAGCAAGGGCGCAACTCTGCTCTCCCATCTTCTTTCGAGTCGCTTTATTTAGGAAGGGAGATGGCGCTTCTTCTATGACTTTCTGATGCCTGCGCTGAATAGAGCATTCTCTCTCACCCAGATAAATAACATTACCATGGCTATCTGCCATTACCTGGATTTCAATATGTCTGGGTTGCTGTATATATTTTTCTATAAAAATACGCGTGTCACCAAAACTCGATCTCGCTTCATTTGTTGCCCGTTCAAAGCCATCTCGACACTCACTTTCATTCATGGCCACTCGCATACCCTTGCCTCCGCCACCTGCTGAGGCTTTCAGCATGACTGGGTAACCAATCTCAGCACTAATTTCTATGGCATGATCAGCATCACGAACCACATCGGTGTAACCTGGAATTGTATTAACACCTGCTTTCTCAGCGATGAGTTTTGATGTGATTTTATCTCCCATTGACTCTATGGCTTTTTTGCCTGGCCCAATAAAAGCAATTCCAGCTGCATCTAAGACATCGCGAAAATGACTATTTTCAGATAAGAAGCCATACCCAGGATGAACAGCGTCAGCCCCGGTATCAAGGCAAGCTTGAACGATTTTATCGATCACTAAATAGCTCTCTGAGGAGGGGGAAGCACCTATATGAACTGCTTCGTCGGCCATTTGAACATGAAGCGCATCACGATCAGCATCTGAGTAAACTGCAACCGTGGCAATACCCATTTTCTTTGCAGTAGTAAATACTCGACAAGCTATCTCACCGCGATTGGCCACTAAAATTTTCTTCAGCATAGTTATCTCTACTTAATCACTAATTAACTTAAAGAGGTATATTGCCGTGCTTGCGCCACGGATTTTCGACAGATTTATTACGCAACATAGCCAGTGATCTGGCAACTCGCTTGCGCGTGCTATGAGGCATAATCACGTCATCAACATAACCGCGTTTACTCGCAATAAACGGATTGGCAAACTTCTTACGGTATTCTTCAGTGCGGGCAGCTATCTTCTCTTCATCACCAATATCCTTGCGGAAAATAATCTCTACTGCACCCTTTGGGCCCATCACAGCAATCTCTGCTGAGGGCCAGGCTAAGTTGGCATCGCCACGCAGATGCTTAGAAGACATAACATCATAGGCGCCCCCATAAGCTTTTCGGGTAATCACCGTAACCTTTGGAACTGTGCATTCAGCATAAGCATAAAGAAGCTTAGCGCCATGCTTAATAATACCGCCGTACTCTTGACTTGTTCCTGGCATAAAACCTGGAACATCAACAAACGTGAGCACCGGAATATTAAAAGAGTCACAAAACCGAATAAATCGTGCAGCTTTTTTTGACGCGTCGATATCTAAACAACCGGCCAATACCATGGGTTGGTTGGCAACCACCCCAACACTGGATCCCTCAATGCGCACAAAGCCAGTAATAATATTCTTGGCGTAATTCACCTGGGTCTCAAAAAAAGCTCCTTCATCAGCGACCTTTAAAATAACTTCTTTCATGTCATAGGGTTTATTAGGATCACTGGGTATAAGCGTATCTAAAGACATCTCAATTCGGTCAGCCGGATCCTCTGTTGGCCATACAGGTGGTTTTTCTTGATTATTAGCAGGTAGGTAATTGAAAAAATGACGTACTTTTTCCAGCGCCTCAACGTCATTCTCAAATGCTAAATCTGCCACTCCAGACTTAGTAGAATGAGTAATGGCACCTCCCAACTCCTCCGCCGTCACGGTTTCATGGGTCACTGTTTTAACTACATCAGGGCCCGTGACAAACATGTAGGAGCTATCTTGAACCATAAAAATAAAGTCGGTAATCGCTGGAGAATACACCGCACCACCTGCACAGGGGCCCATCACCATTGAAATCTGAGGAACCACACCAGAGGCCATTACATTACGTTGGAAAACCTCAGCATAACCACCCAGAGATGCAACACCTTCTTGAATACGCGCACCACCAGAATCGTTGAGTCCAATAATGGGTGCTCCCACCTTCATTGCTTGATCCATTACCTTACAGATTTTTTCCGCATGAGCCTCAGAGAGTGCTCCTCCAAAAACAGTAAAATCCTGACTAAAGACAAAAACTAAACGGCCATTAATGGTTCCATAGCCGATCACAACGCCGTCCCCGGGTACGTGCTGCTGATCCATATCAAAATCAGTACAGCGATGCTCCACAAACATATCCCACTCTTCAAAACTATTTTCGTCTAGAAGCAGATCAATACGCTCGCGCGCAGTTAACTTACCTTTTGCATGCTGGGTATCAATTCGTTTTTGACCGCCACCCAATCTGGCAAGTCGTCTTTTCTCTTCTAATTCTTCAAGAATTTCGTGCATACTTTTCTCCCTCGGAGAAGTCCATTATTTAATAAGGTCTAGCACCTCTGCCGCGGCTTCTGGAATATTAGTTCCAGGACCAAAGATCGCAGACACTCCCTGCTGAGTCAGCTCCGCATAATCTTTAGGAGGAATCACTCCGCCACAAATCACCAAAATTTCGCTCGCATCCTGTCTTTTTAATGATTCGATCATCTGCGGTACTAATGTTTTGTGCCCGGCAGCTTGGGATGACACCCCTACTACGTGAACATCATTTTCAATGGCCTGACGAGCTGCCTCATCAGGTGTTTGAAACATAGGCCCTATATCCACATCAAATCCCAAATCTGCAAATGCTGTTGCAATAACTTTCGCGCCACGATCATGACCATCTTGCCCCATCTTGACCACTAACATTCTTGGGCGTCGACCATGCTGCTCGGCAAAATTCTCTACTTTCTGTTTGATCTTCATAAATTCCTCGTCATCTTCATAGGCTGAACCATAAACACCACTGATCGATCGGGTTTGTGCTCTATGACGCCCCCAAACTGACTCTAAAGCATCACTAATCTCACCAACAGTCGCTCGTGCTCGAGCTGCATTAACGGCCAAATCAAGTAGATTGCCCTCACCACTTTTGGCGGCCTCAGTGAGTGCATTCAACGAGTTTTGATGATCGTTGGGATCTCGAGATTCACGAATATCATCAAGTCTTTGTATCTGTGATCCTCGAACCGCAGTGTTATCAATATCTAACACATCAACTTCTGGCTCCTCAGATAACTCATATTTGTTAACCCCAACAATAACTTCATCGCCACGATCTATAGCCGCCTGCCGCAAGGCTGCTGCCTCTTCAATACGCAGTTTTGGCATTCCCGATTCCACAGCTTTAGTCATGCCACCCATATCTTCCACTTCATTAATTAACACCATCGCAGCATCAACTAACTCACTAGTCAGACTTTCGACATAGTAAGAACCAGCCAAAGGGTCAACTACATTGGTAATACCCGTTTCTTCCTGAATAACCAATTGAGTATTTCGCGCAATTCCAGCGGCAAATTCTGTGGGCAAACCCAAGGCCTCATCAAAAGAATTTGTATGGAGTGATTGAGTGCCACCAAGCACTGCCGACATTGCCTCAATGGTGGTCCGCATAATATTGTTGTAGGGGTCTTTACTGGTAAGGCTGACACCAGAAGTTTGGCAGTGAGTGCGCAACATCAGAGAACGTTGATCTTTAGGTGAGAATTTTTCTTCCATCAGCGTGGCCCAAAGAATCCTTGCAGCACGCAGTTTGGCAACTTCCATAAAAAAGTTCATGCCGATGGCAAAGAAGAAGGACAACCGCGGGGCAAACTTGTCAACATCCATTCCGCTGTCTATAGCCGTGCGTACGTACTCGATACCATCAGCAATAGTGTAAGCCAGCTCCTGAACGTTGGTCGCTCCGGCCTCTTGCATGTGATAACCAGAGATGGAAATAGAATTAAACTTCGGCATCTTATTAGAGGTATAACCAATAATATCAGAGACAATTCTCATGGATGGCGAAGGTGGGTAGATATAGGTATTACGGACCATAAATTCTTTAAGAATATCGTTTTGTAGAGTTCCAGATAATTGCTCTGGAGCAACTCCTTGCTCTTCTGCCGCGACGATAAAGCTCGCCATTACAGGTAAAACAGCCCCATTCATAGTCATGGAGACAGAAACCTTATCCAAAGGAATACTATCAAAAAGAATCTTCATGTCTTCAACAGAATCAATTGCCACACCCGCTTTACCAACATCTCCTTCGACTCTTTCATGATCCGAGTCATAACCACGGTGTGTTGCCAAATCAAATGCTACTGATAAACCCTGCTGGCCTGCAGCTAAATTTTTGCGATAAAAAGCGTTGGATTCTTCAGCTGTTGAAAACCCCGCATACTGTCTTACCGTCCAAGGTCGGCCAGCATACATAGTAGCTTTCGGCCCTCGTTTAAATGGTGCAAAGCCTGGCAGATTATTCATGTGTGACAGATCTGCAGTATCCTCAGCGGTGTAAAGTGCCTTAACAGCAATACCTTCAGGAGTCTGCCAAGTTAAATCATCAACAGATCGCCCCTTGGTCTCTTTTTCGACCAGCTTTTGCCAATCTTTGATTGGTGGACCATTCTTATCAGTCATTCTTATTTCCGCCTTTTGATTCCTCGTGTGCCGCTCTATGATAACAATATTTAAGAGAGGCACTATGCCGCACACTATCCCTGAATAGTAGGACTATTTACAACACAAAAAGTCACATTTATTGCCAATTATATTGGGTAAAATCCCAATAATATGCTATAAATCACCTATAAACTCACAATTAATCTTAATTTACTGGTTAACCAGCTGTCATGGCCACAATTTGTCAACATCATGTGATTGCTTGTCTACACGGAATACGTCAGCGCAATCTGCCCCAGCGACCCATCCTAGAGCGTGCAGGTATCAACCCAACACGCCTAAACAAACCAGATCAGCGAGAGCATACTGATCAGGTTGCTCGTTTATTTAAAGGTGTCCAAGAGACCTTAGATGATGAATTTATGGGTTTTACCGAGAACCCGTGCAAGGTCGGTCTGTTTGCAACCATGAGTGAGCTAGTCAGCCGCTGCAGTACGCTTGGTGAGCTTCTTGAGAAAGCCATCGACTTCTACAACCTTGTCAGCAGTGATATCCCCATGGCTCTTAATGTAGAAAATGGTAAGGCGATATTTGAATTTACAATGGCAAATTCGAATCATGACCCGGAACATTTTATGGCTGAGTTCTGGCTTGTTATTTGGCATCGGTTTCCTAGCTGGTATATCGGTGAACCTATTAGACTAGAAGAAACTCACTTCACATTTCCTGTTCCTGACCATAAATCAGAACTGCAGATCATGTTTCCCTCTATTCTGCGGTTTAATAGCCCCGCTAATCGACTTATTTTTGATGCTCATTATCTTGATAAGGTGTTACTTCGATCAGACCAAGAGCTTAACCAGTACTTGGAGAATGCACCTGCTGATGTAATGACTATCCCTGGATCTGAAACTATTCTTGAGGCACAGATAGAACGGATTATTAGCCAGAGAGATCCCGATCGATTAGTTTTTTCAACTATTCAAGAGTTAGCTGAGGAGCTTGGCATGAGCGCTCAGACCCTCCATCGACGACTCAAAGAGAGTGCCACTAGCTATCAAAAGATTAAAGACAACCTTCGTCGAAATCTTGCAATTACCAAGCTAGTTCATGAGAGGTTACCTGTTGAGCAGGTATCAGAAGCGGTGGGGTTTAGCGAGTCTCGGTCATTCACACGGGCATTTAAGCACTGGACTGGCCTCTCTCCCCGTGAATATTGTAAGCAAAACTCATGACCTTGGACCCTAAACAAAGTACCCTGTATAAATTAAATGAGCGATAAAATAACCATGAGCAGTGAGATTAGACTGACCCAATTTAGTCATGGCGCCGGCTGTGGCTGTAAGATCGCCCCAAGCGTTCTAGAAAAATTTTTAAAAACAGATTTTATAGCCCCAGATGACGCCAATCTACTGGTGGGCAATAGTACCAAGGACGATGCTGCTGTGTACGATCTCGGGGATGGCAGTGGCATCATTAGTACCACCGATTTTTTTATGCCCATTGTGGATGATGCATTTGAGTTTGGCCGTATCGCTGCGGCTAATGCTATTAGTGATGTCTATGCTATGGGGGGCACACCCATGATGGCAATCGCGATTCTTGGGTGGCCGGTTGATGTTCTAGATGCAGAGATAGCTCAAAAGGTTTTAGATGGCGGTCGTTATGCGTGCAAAGATGCAGGTATTCATCTTGCAGGAGGCCACTCCATTGATACCCAAGAGCCTATTTTTGGTTTAGCAGTCACTGGTAAAGTCAATTTAGATAATCTCAAACAAAACAGTACAGCAAAATCTGGTGATAGTTTATTTTTAACTAAACCCATCGGTGTTGGTGTTCTCACCACGGCGGAGAAGCAGGGAAAACTGCAACCTGAGCATACACGGTTGGCGGTTGAAACCATGATGCAACTAAACTCCGTAGGCGCTGCCCTTGGAAAACTCTCTGGTGTCAACGCAATGACCGATGTAACTGGTTTCGGGCTGCTGGGTCACCTACTGGAAATCTGTCAAGGAAGTCATCTTAACGCTACCATCGATCTATCATCTGTTCCTGTGCTAGATGAGTCTATTAGCGATTACATTGAAGCTGGATGTGTTCCCGGAGGCAGTCAGCGTAACTGGCAGAGCATTAATGAGCATGTCGGCGATATTAGCTCGCACGATCAGGCTTTACTCTGTGATCCTCAGACTAGTGGTGGTCTACTAGTTGCAGTAAGCCCCAGTTCAGTGGAAGAGGTTGCATCGATACTTAAACAAGCAAACTGCCATTGCCAGCCAATCGGTAAACTGATCGATTACGATGCAAGCCTTGCGACTATTGGGGTATCTTCTTGACTCAATCGCCACTTCCATTGACCAGCGATTATCTTAATCTTCTCACTGATAAGGTTCCAATGATCGATGTCAGAGCGCCAGTGGAGTTTCAAACTGGTGCTCTGCCGTTTTCCCAAAACCTAGTTTTAATGTCAGATGATGAGCGTCAACAAGTTGGAATTTGCTACAAACAGGAAGGGCAGCAAGCGGCAATTACTTTGGGTCACCAACTTGTTTCTGGCGACAACAAACAACAGCGAATCAATGCTTGGGTAGATTTTGTGACCTCTAACCCTAATGCCGTCCTTTATTGTGCTAGGGGTGGGTTACGCTCTCAATTAAGTCAACAGTGGTTAGCCGATGCTGGTGTTATTTGTCCCAGAGTTGAGGGCGGGTATAAAAGTTTGCGGGGATTTTTAATCAACCAAATTGCCGACCTGTGCAGTAGTGAAAAATTCGTCTTATTGTCAGGTATGACCGGCACTGGCAAAACCGACATCATTAAAACTCTACCCAGAAGTATCGATCTAGAAGGTGCTGCCAACCATAAGGGCTCTAGCTTTGGCCGGCCTTTAGATCAGCAACCTTCACAAGTAGATTTTGAGAATGTGATTGCCTTAGATCTCATGGCCATCAAACAAAAATATCCACAGCGCAGTATTATTTTGGAGGACGAAAGTCGTAATATCGGGGGGCGACACCTACCCATTCCGCTGACCTCATGCATGGTTGTGAGCCCAATGGTAGTGATTGAACTCCCCTTTGAACAACGCATTGAAAAGCTGTGGCAAGAATACGTAGTTGATCGCTATCAAGAGACCGTGGCATATCATGCTGAAAATGCAGAGACCGCTTTTGCCGACTATCTTATTGACAGTTTATTAAGAGTAAAAAAACGCTTAGGGGGGCAACGCACCAATGAAATTCACACACTCATGACCAATGCGCTAAAGACTCAACACAATGACAATTTTGCCAATCACCGCGACTGGCTAACCGCAATTACTGCCGACTACTATGATCCTATGTATTTATATCAACTCGAAAAGCGTCGTGAAAGGGTTGTTTTCAGAGGCGACTATCTAAGTGTTGTCGAATGGTTACGCTCATTACCATAGCAGATCGCCCCATCCATAAATCGCATTGTTAAGGTTAGATAGTTTATCGCCCTAGAAATCGTACTTAGCTGCCTCATAGAGGATCATTGCTTTCTCCCAAACTGGGCCTACTAGGCCATCACCTACTGGCTGTCCATCCAACTCAACCACCGGCGCAATATGTTTGCTAGAGTTAGTAATCCACACTTCGTCCGCCGTGCGAACTTCGTCCATAGTCACGACTCGTTCCTGCACTTTAATTGTTCCGTCTGCACGCATAGATTCGATGGCCATATGTCGAGAAATACCAGGTAGTAACTGATGATCCAATATTGGAGTGGCTACAATCCCGTCTTTAACAATAAAGACATTACTGCAGCTGGCCTCGGTTAACTCGCCACACGCGTTATGCATAATGGTTTCATCTCTCTGTAATTCGTAACTCTCTTGAAAATGCAACACATTACCAAGCAGCGCTGTCGACTTAATATTACATCGACGCCAACGCAAATCTTCACTTGAAACCACTCTCAAACCTGCTTTAGTTTTTCGATCAGGAACCTCAGGGTGAGGCGCAATCTCGATAACCATACCAAGAACCGTGGGCTTGGTATTAGATGGAAACCCATGGAAACGGCGCCCTTCATTACCACGACTTACCTGGAAATATATCCCAAGATTCTGGCCGCCGTTTTTCTCGCTGAGATTCATCGCGATATCCCACCACTGTTTATCACTTAATGGGTTATCGATACCAATGCTCTGCAGTCCATTGTTCATTCGCTCCATATGCAATTGCAAACCCACCATTCTTCCACCATAGGATGGCGTGACATCATAAATACCATCACCAAAAAGAAACCCTCGATCTAAGGGAGATATTGTTGCTTGCTCGGCAGGCATATATTCGCCATTTAAATACACGATCATGATATTACTCACTTAAAAATTTATTTTTACATTTCCTACTTAATACGAGTTACCAAGACTTAATTATTTTAACTACACCAAGCGTACAGATAGGAATGATGTAGACCAATGCAAAGCCAACCGAGAGGGCTGAATATCCCTGCGCCACTAGAGCTACAATACCAAGTGAGCCGACCAAACCACCAAAGAGCAGGGTCGCAATCGCGATAGCCGCTCTGGCCGGCTGACTTAGGGTATCATTGGCATCCACTTTCACCGCCATCTCGATGCGCTCGATAAGGCCTTGTACTAACCCAGCACCTGTCTCCACCAAAGTGCCCAACAGTGCCACGAGAAAAACGATAAGCAACAGCGGACTAGCATATTCTGACATCATCCAGTAATTAGGGACCGGTTGTTCTAACACCTGTGGGTAGCCAACCGCGTAGCTAATATGGAAGAGTACCGCAGGTACCATAACAGCAACGCCCGTAATAACACCGGCCAGTATAGCTTCGCTTCGCGACTGAATAGCTCGCGTAGAAAACAGCAAAACCGGTGCAATAGCCAAGTTGTACATGGCATAGAGAATACCTCCCTGTAACCAACCGGCTTCAATACTGCCCTTAGCTAACGTTTGTAGGATCTCAACGTTGCCATTATTGAGTATCTCGATGAAATAATAACCAAACACTAGGTACATACCGATGGACCATAAGGTGAGTACTTTTTCCACTGCTTCGCGTCCAAAATATACCAATACGACTACTAGCACCAACACTCCCGCCATACCAAAATAACTAGATATAGCGAATTCTTGCTCAAGTATGTTGCCAGCGGCTGAACCTACCACACCAAGTACCAACAAAAACAAAAGCAGATAGAGGACTTCAAAGCACACCCAGAACGGACCAATCAGCTTCTTAAAAAAAGATCGATAGTCGTATAGCCGGAACACACGGGCAAATTCATAAGTGCAGGCGAGTACAACTGCAAACACACAGGCGGCAGCGACAGTTCCTAAAAGACCTCCCAACAGACCGTAACGAGTAAAGAATTCAACTACTTCTCTGCCGGTACCATAGCCACCCCCCATGACAACAGAAATAAAAACCGCAGCCGGCACAATATAGACATGAAATATCCGATTCAAAGGCTACTCCTGTTTGTAATTTTGTTGTACGTCGTTTTCAACATTGCTATTCCCAAAACAGGCTCAATAATTCTCAGTAAATAGCTAACTGCAATGCAATTTGCCTTAAATCTGGAGTAGCGGCAAGATCAGAGATCATTTAATAATTCACGCGCAATAATAATTCTCTGAATTTCACTTGTTCCCTCGTAGACGGAGGTCACCCGCACATCCCTAGCAAAACGCTCTAGTGGGCAGTCCTGGATATAGCCCATGCCTCCTAACAACTGCTGAGCCGTATAGCAGACATTATTACCAGTCTCGGTTGCATGAAGTTTGGCCATAGCTGCCGCCTTGTTAAAAGGCTTTCCACTATCCTTTAAATAGGCAGCGTTCATCAATAGCAAGCGCGATGCCTCAAGCTGTGTATAAGCATCTGCCATCATCCATTGCAGACCTTGAAAGCTGGCAAGACTGCGACCGAATTGCTCTCGCTCAGTGGTATATTGACGTGCGTAATCCATAGCCGCAAAACCTATTCCCAATGCCAGAGAGCCAATTCCAATTCGTCCTCCTGCCAGTTCTGCGACCGCAATACGAAAACCGTCATTTAACTCACCCATCAAGGCTGAACTGGGAATGCGACAGTTATCAAAACTGACCATATTGGTACTCGATGCATGCTGACCCATTTTTTGTTCTGCTTTACCAACCGTTATACCCGGCGTATCGGCCTCAACTAGGAAACACGAAATACCTTTACTGCTCGCCGCATCCGAATCGGTCACCGCCCAAACTACAAATATACCGGCATATTCAGCGCTGGTTATCCATGCCTTGGTACCACTGACAACCCAACTGTCACCCTCTTTTACCGCCTTTGTTTTCATTGCTGCAGGATCAGAACCGGCTCCCTGTTCAGACAGACAAAAACTCCCTGCTGCATAATCACCAGACAACAACTTTGGTAAATACTGTTGCTTTTGCTCTTCATTAGCCACAGATTGAATAACTTCGCCCACCATATTTGTCACTGACATTGTCACTGCAGTTGAAGCACAGGCCCTGGCTATTTCTGTGACGGCCAAACTAAAGGAAACCACCCCAGCATCAGTGCCGCCATAATATGCATTGACATTTAGACCCATAAACCCAAGCTCCGCGAGCTTTTGTAGGTTAGCTAAAAACAGTTGTCGGTTTTTAGCTGAATCCTCATTTCGATCAAGTTGTGCGGCAACTGGCTCAAGCTCAGCAATCGCAAACTTTCTGGCCATATCGCCGATTAGTCTTTGTTCTTCTGTTAATGCGGCGTGCATTATATATCTACCCTCTTTTCTAGTTAAAAATCACCTGTCATGTGATAGTGATCTTTTCCAAAATTGATATTAAGACGTTTTCATTACAGCCTTTACTTCTAAAAATTCATGAAGCCCATAGAGCCCCCATTCACGACCATTGCCCGACTGCTTGTAACCGCCGAAGGGCGCTTCAGCTAAAAGGGGAGCGCCATTAATATGAACCATGCCACACCTCATTTGTTGAGCTATAGGTTCGGCAGTGGCGTTATCTTTTGCGTAAATATAGGCAGAGAGGCCGTATTGTGTTCCGTTCGCAATATCAATAGCCTCTTTCAAATTTTTATAGGGCATCACCGCTAAGACAGGACCAAATACCTCTTGGTTAGCTATAAATTGGTCTCTACTGAGATTGGAAAATATTGTTGGTTGGATATAGTAACCTTCGTTACATCTAGGTATCGATTCAGATCCACCTAATACCGGCAAAAGACCTGCAACTTCAGCGTCCTCCAAAATACCCATAACCTTTTCGAATTGTGCTCGATTAGCAAGAGGTCCAATTTGCGTGGCTTCATTGGTAGGATCTCCAACGATATAAGACTCCGCCGTCTTTTTGGCTATATCAACCACCTTATCATGGAGACTCTCAGGAACTAGAAGTCGGGTACCCGCATTACAGGATTGACCAGTATTTTCCATACATAGCCATACGCATTCAGGCACAACTGATTCAAGGTCAATACCGTCTGTCAGAATCATCGGTGATTTTCCTCCTAGCTCCTGACAGACGCGTTTGACATTAGTAGCAGCGGCTTGAGCAACGGCAATACCAGCGCGTGTCGATCCGGTAAAAGAGACCATATCAATATCAGGATGACGACTAATAGCGGCTCCCACTGTCGAACCCTCACCATAAACCAAGTTAAAAACACCGACAGGCAATGCTGTCTGATCAATAATTTCAGCGAATAACTGCGCTGACAAAGGTGAAAACTCTGATGGTTTAACCACCATGGTGCAACCAGCAGCAATTGCAGGAGCGACCTTAGCAACCAGTTGACTGATGGGCCAGTTCCAAGGTGTGATAAGACCACAGACTCCAACTGGTTCATGGCGAAGACTATAACCTGAGTATGATTCTGTAAGCTCGAAATTTGCAAGAGCCTGGATTGTAGATTCAAGATGCTCAATCCCTGTGTGTGCCTGAACCTCACGGGATAAAGTGATTGGCGCGCCTATTTCGAGACAGATCGCTTCGACAAAGTCTTCATAACGTGATTTATAAGCGGCCAGAATTTGCTCCAAATAATCAATGCGCTCCTCTTTAGAGGTTGATTGAAAATGCTTAAGTGCACCTCTAGCTGCCATTACTGCAGCATCAACATCTTCGGAACTACCAAGCGCCAAGCTACCGATAATAGAATCACTAGCTGGATTGACAATATCTATGGCATTTCTAGCCATTTTGGCTTTTTGCCAATTACCATTGATATAAAAAGAGTTTAAATTATATTTATCACTCGGTACTGTCATGTTCTGTCTCTCTGAAAATTATAAATAGGACTTGATACGATATCTGCCGATTAGCTATAAGCTGAAGGTTTTTAAAATGCAAGGTGTGGTATCAAATGCTACTTCTCTATGGAAGCATCAGTAGGTTGCGAGTACCGTTCAAACCAAGCCAAAATTGCATTCACTTTGGCAATTAACTGACTGGGTCGATATTCGATCCAATGACTGGCGCCGGGCACTCTAACTAATGCCGTATCAACATCTTCGATCTGGAGAGCATTAAAATACTGCTCTGCTTCCCAAATCGGAGTGCGCCAATCCTCCTCACCAGTCATTAGCATGGTAGGCGTGGTCACATTATCCACTAGCGACAGTGGCGAATATGACCAATAATCCTTTGAATTTTCCCAAGGCAAATCAGTAAACCAGTAACTAGATATAAGCTTATCAACATCAGATGTTAAGGCTGATGTAGTCCAATTGATGACTGGATTAACAGCTACGGCTGCACGAAAGCGATCTGTTTTACCCACGATCCACGTGGTGAGAGTCCCTCCTCCACTGCCGCCAGTAACATAGAGCCGATCCTTATCAACAAAACCCATGGCAATTGTTGAATCAACCATGTCCATTAGATCGTCATAGTCACGACTTGGAAAATTAAAATCAATAGTATGGGCAAACTCCGCACCGTAACCGGTCGAGCCTCTAGGATTGCCGTATATCACCACATAGCCTGCTGCCGCATATAGTTGGTTATTGGCCGCAAATTGGGGTCCATAGGCAGCCCAAGGGCCCCCATGTATTTGCAGTATCATGGGGTAGGATTTAGCACTATCAAAATTCGGAGGACGCATTACCCAATACTGTATTTCACGCTTATCAAAACTAGACTTAACGGTGTGCCCCTCAACCGTGGCTAGCCGCACAGTATCATGCAGTAAGCGATTCAAGTCGGTGATTACCTTCACGCGCCCTCGCCGATCAATAATACCTAATTCTGTGGGTTTTGTGGTATCACCTAGAGTAATAGCCGCAACTCCCGCACTAGCCGAAAATTGACCCTGGACATAGGGTTGATCCAGCTCCCATCCAGAAAGCTTATCGGTCAATACTGAAACAGAGCCTTCTGTAGAAAGCAGCGCCAAAACATTCTGTCCTCGATCCTCATACTGAATGTAATGCTGCTGATTATCTGGATGCCAGGCGAAGTCGATAACACTCAGGTCATTGTCAGTGGTCAATTCACGGATATCTGATCCGTCCAGCTTGGCGGTATAGAGCTGGTATTCATGGTAAATGCTAGGCCTATCTTGGTGCGCTATCCAAGCTACCCGGTCACCATCAGGAGAAATCTTTGGCGTCGAATCTGGGCCCGACTGAGTAGTGAACGCAGCGAGCTGGCGTGTTTTTAGATCTAATTTAACAACATCTGTATCCCAGGGCTTATTGACGTTATTTTTAAAATTAATGCTGAGCAATAAACCTGAAGAATCAGGGAGCCATTCTAAGGGGCTATTATGATCTTGCTGGCCGTGCGTTAACTGCTGAACTTCACCACCTTCTATTGAAATTAAAAACACTTGATGACGGCTGAACGGCAAATACCCAGCGCCGTCTACTCTGAATTGACTGCGCGTTTCAACGACGATGGGATCCGCCCAGTCGGCACCCTCGGGAGCAGCAAGCAGTGTGCCCATAGTTTCCGGTTCGTAAGCAATAGACATAGTAAATGCCAACCATTTGCCATCGGGTGAAAAGGCTAGATTAGTCGGATCTGAAAGACCTTCACCCAATTCCAACCTCTTAGGCGAGCCCAACTGCTGCACGTAGATATGGGATGTGTCTCCTTTAAAGGCGACAAAAGCGATGGCATCTCCTGACGCTGTGAAAGCGGCTGAGCTAACAGCATCAAAATCTTTTGATATCTGGCGCACACTATTACCGTCAGAATCAATAACCCACAAATCGTTCTTACGCTGATCCGCCATGATATCCATAGAGTAACGATGAAACGCGATAGTCTCTCCGTCTGGTGATATAACCGGGTTAGATGCATAAGCAATCTTAAATACATCCATTGCCGACATTGGCGTTTTGGCCAGTGCTGCGGCATCCAAAAATAAAGCGCATAGAACTGCCAATAGGGTTTGTAATGTTATGGTTTTCAAGACTTGTGGAGAGTACATTTCTGCCTCGTGGGTACTAATGTAAAATAAAAGCGTGCGCCATGAAACTAGTCAACGGATAGATAGAATTAAAATATCACCCTCAGCAAGTATCGTCCATAACCTTGCAAAAGGGTGATATCTATTGCCTTACTTTATTTCCTTATTGGCCGAAACGCGCTCGCACTTCAATGCCAATCGTTCGGGGGCGGATATAGTTGGCCCTGCCGTCTCCCAATTCCGTTTCAACCCATGTAAGACCCTCTTTATTGGTCAGGTTCCGTGCAAATACGTCAATCGACACAGAGTCGTTAATCTCTGCACCAAGGGTTAGATTGACTGTGGTGAAGCCACCCGCAGCGAGACCGGTCTGCTGTAGGTTGTTGTAGTACTCACCTATATGGGCTATATCGGCTCGTGCAAACGTTGGACGACCCGCTATATTGAAGTCAGTCTGCAAACCAAGAGATGCCTGAAACTCAGGCGAGCCGGGAAGCCGGTCACCTGACTGAGCGCCGAGCGGTGTGCTATCCGCAGCTAGCTCCGCCTGAATATGAGATAACGCATAATCGAGGCGCCAAGAGTCAGCGAACAATAGCTGGCCATCGACCTCTACTCCTCTACTTCTCGCTTCACCGGCATTAACAGTCGTTTCGAAGCCACATGCAAGAATCTGCTTAACCGGAATGCCCGTCCAATCAACTTGGAAAGCAGACACATTGAGCATCGCACGCCCATCGGCGAAGGCAAATTTTGCCCCAAGCTCAAAGCTGTCCAGCTCATCTGAATCAATCTGATCTGGTACTCCGGCAGTGTCACATATGTCAGATGGGATCTCAGGATGAGGACCACCTAGACGAAACCCTTGAGAAAATGTTCCGTAAAAGGATGTTGAATCATCAGCCCTATAATTCAAACTAAGTTTGTAAGTCTGGCCTGAGTCATCATTTTCAACAAACCCTTCTGATCTCCCACCATTGAAAACACCATCATTGACATCTGGCGAATCCTTGTCATAGTCATAATGTCGAACACCAGCAACTGCCGTTAGCTGATTCGTTAAGTCAAAGGAGGCCTCTCCAAAAAATGCCAGCTGCTTTAAATTATTTCCAAACGCACTCTCAAACAGCAGGGCACCGCCAAAAGGATCTAACGCAGACGCTCCTTCAAACGTCATCTTTTGGCCCGCCTTCCTCTTGTAATCCTGATAAAAAGCACCCACCAAGAATTGTAAAGGTCCATCTAACCGTGTATTTACTCGCAATTCCTGGGTAAATTGTTCAGCATCTGACGAATCTGCCAGATAAATAGGCATATCATCTACACCCAACAACGGCCCAAAATAAGCGCCGAGATCACGATCTTGTAGGGTCTTCGAATCCACTATCGAGGTAGAAGAAAAAATTTCATAAGAGCCCATATCAAGGCTCATTTTTAGATTGGTCACATCTAAATCAATACCCAGCGACTCACCACTTCCGTCTTGCCTTTGGAAGGGACTTCTGCGGGTACCTCCCAGTGCTAGCATTGACTCTGGAATGCCTAATTGCTCTATGTCCTGAGTCATATGACTTAGCGTCACATTAAAATCCTGACTTACCTGCCAGAGCGCTGTTATACGTCCCCCAGTGTACTGGTCATCACCTGTACCTCTGCTCGTAACAATGCCGCCGAATGCATCCGCCCAAACTGCTTTATCAGCGCTATCACCAGCGATATTTTCATAATAACCACTATTATCATAGTCGTAGCCAACAATGCGAATAGCGAACTTATCTTCTACCAACGGTAGATTAAGCACAGCTCGTGCTGTCGTGTTCCGACCACCTAGGTCAGCGGTAGATGAGGCCGACCCCGCAATCTCGGCTGAAAAGTCATTTAGATCCGGTGCGTTCGGAATTACTCGGACTGTTCCTGCAATCGAGCCATCACCGTATAAAGTGCCTTGTGGACCACGCAGTACCTCAATCCGCTGCATATCAACATATTTTAGATCTGGGTTACCACTGCCTAAACTGCCCATGCCGGTAACTGGCGTTTCATCTATGTAAACACCGACAGCGATATCATCCTGTGGTGATGCGGTCACCCCACGGATAATAATGCCATTGCGACCTGCGCCACGATCTAAAAAATTAGTAGAGGGTAATGTACGCAGAAAGTCATCCATACCAACTAAGCCACGCTTACTAATCTGATCTTCATTGGCAACCGAGATACTTGCTGGAATATCCAAAGTACTAGTATCCCCTCGTTTTGTCGCGGTCACGACTATTTCCTCTAGCACCGAGCCCTCTGCACCAGTCGCGTACGCACTAAAACTGCCTAAAGATAGACAACCTAATATAGCCACTAATTTGGATTTTTTATTCTTTGTCATGTTGCCCCCTTAATTTAATCAATGAAACACACCTTCTTTAAGATATTCAGTTAAATTTACTCTCAATAGTTGTAGATAACTATATATATAAATTTATCTTGAAACTCCATAATCTCTGAAATAATCTCATTTATGTGTGCATTTTCACATATTAATTGTAATTATAATTGTAGTCAACTACAATTTGCGGAATAATTTTATATCGGGAAAATATAAGCAGTCATGGATCTCAGACAAATTAATAAAGCCAATCGACAAAAACAAGTGATCGCAAATGCAGCTCGTTTTTTTTCTTCCATTGGTTATGATCTTACTACTATCGAGATGGTGGCAGAGAGATCTAACATGTCTCCCGCCACAATATATAATAATTTTGAAAATAAAATAGGGCTCTTACTCGCTGTATTGATAGAGGAGGGTGAAGAAGTCCAGCGTATTGGCGAACAACTTATTGCTCAGCGCAAACAGACCGATGTTAGGATTATTTATCGGCTGATTGAACTGTATGTCGATCACCCAATGGAATTTATGAATAAGTCTTGCTGGCGACAAGCACTCGCTGCCTCCACAGCATCTTCTAATAAAAAGTTTACCCGAGAGTATCAAAATGTGGATAAGCGCCTAAAAAATCAGCTCATTGATTTAATGCATGCCCTGCAAAAAGAACATACTTTCGTGTCCCAGGTAGATCCAGGATCGCTAGGAGCAATCATTTGGAATAACGTTGATCAAATGTTTACTGATTTTATATCTAGCGAGGGCATGACTCTCAATGAATTGAAATCAACAATAAATAGACAGACATCTTCTCTGGTGAATTTAGCCCTGAATTTGAAGTAATTGATGTTTGTTAAGAATATAAATCATATCGATTATCCGGAACCAATTTGGTCAAAAAGGCTGCACCAAGTGGAGAAATATACACAATGCCCACGTTTTTAAAACGCCCCGCACTATCTGCCTATGATTATATTATTGTTGGCTCAGGCTCGGCGGGCAGTGTGTTAGCCGCTCGCCTATCAGAAGATAAATCTAAAAATGTGCTTTTAATTGAAGCCGGAGCAAGCGATAGAAATATTTTTATCCAAATGCCTGCTGGGCTTGGTATTCCTTTGATGAAGGATCGCTATAACTGGAAGTTTTTTGCTGAAAGTGATCATTTTACTGACTCCATCGAAGGGCCCTATACTCCCCGCGGAAGAGTCCTCGGTGGCTCATCATCAATCAACGGTATGAACTGGGTGAGAGGCAATAAAGCCGACTATGACCATTGGGGTGATTATGGTCTTCCTAACTGGTCTTATGCCCACTGCCTGCCCTATTTTAAGCGTAGTGAAAACTCTGATCATGGTGACCCTGCATATCGAGGGAAAAATGGACCCACCAGCGTTATTAAAGCAGAGGCTAACAACCCCCTTTTTCAAGCATTTATTCAAGCTTCAAATGAATATGGCCTAGCGTTAAATCCTGATCATAACGGTGCAAGCCAAATTGGGGTACACAAAACTCAAAGGAATGTTGCTAAGGGCATCAGACACAGTGCATCGCAAGCGTATTTATACGACCAACCAGATAAGCCCAATCTAGAAATTCTCTTAGAGACGCGTTGTACTGCAATAGAATTTTCCGGAGCAGATGCGGTGAAAGTTCATCTCGATCGCCGAGGCGAAAACTTTTCTGTTGAGGTAGCAGGTGAACTCATTCTATCAGCCGGTGCTATTCAGTCCCCTCAACTACTCATGCTTGCCGGTATCGGAGATGCAAATATGCTTGCGGACACCGGTATATCGGTGCGTCAGCATATGTCCGGAATTGGGGCAAATCTCCAAGATCACCCTGCTTGGTGCTTTGATTATGGTGCAACGAACCCGCGTGACTCGCTAGCATCAAAACTGAGTTATTTTGGACGTTTAAAAATTGGTATGGAATGGTTGCTAGGTAAACGAGGACTTGGTGTCTCAAATCACTTCGAAGTGGGCGCTTTTTTATGTCTAACCGAAAACGAGACGATACCTGAAGTACAAATGGAGTGTATTGCCATGAGAGGTGATTTTGCTCCTGAGGGCATCACGATCGATCCCGGATACCAATGCTTTACGAGCATCCAACGGCCCACCAGTCGCGGCAAGGTATGGATTGAGAGCGCTGACCCAACAAAAGCACCTAAATTTCAATTCAATTATCTCAGCACTGATTATGATCGAGATATTGCAATCGCAGCCATTAAAGCTACTCGGGAAATATTTCAACAGCCTGCATGGAATGGTCGTCTAACACCAGAGTTATCTGGAGTACATCAGTTGAAGTCCAATCAAGATATTATGCAATGGGCTTATACTCATATTGAGTCAAACTATCATCCCTGTGGAACATGTCGCATGGGTACTGATGATGAAGCAGTTACCGATGAAGCTGGCAAGGTCCATGGATTCAATAATTTACGAGTTGTGGATGCCTCAATTATCCCAGCCATTCCCGCTGGCAATCTAAACGCCGTTACAATAATGATAGCTGAAAAAATCGCTGACAGCCTTTTGGGTATATCTGCACTTGAACCTGAATACCCACAGCATAATTAACTACAACAACAAAGGACGTAACTTTGGAAAATATATCAACAACTAGCGATCATCAAAATATTTCGCCTGAAAAGATGAGTGATTTTGACAAGCCAGCGGCAATTTTCGCTGCTGTTGTTCTTGGCTTCGCTGGCACCGGTGTTGCCATGGGTATGCCGCTGCTGGTCGGTTCTATGGCCGACTCTCTTGGCTTTAGTGAGAAAGAATTGGGTTGGCTAGCATCTTCTGATATGACAGGGTTATTAATAGGCTCAGTAATAACTTCACTTTTTGTAGCCAAAACCAATCGCAGAGTTCTAGCTGCGATTGGGTTGTTACTGGTAATACTGGCCAATTATTTCTCTACTCAAAACGCAGAGCTTTTCCCGTTGATGCTGAGTCGCCTGAGCGCAGGTATTGGAGCGGGTATATGTTATTCCACCTGTACCGCAAGCCTTGCAGGAAGTCACAACGCTGCGCGAACATTTAGTATTTTACTTTTTGTGTTGGTGTTAATGAATGCTTTTATTTTTTATATCTTCCCAATTATTACTGAAAGGTGGGGCGTGAATGGCTTGTTTATGTTTTACCTGTTTGAGGCTGTGCCAATTTTGCTGATTCTGCCACTGCTTCCTCGTCATTGTGCTCAAGAAACAGATGAAATAACAGCCGTGACTGAAGCAGATATATCAATTGACAAGACAAAGATACCTGAAACACTACCACGCCTATGCTTGGTTGCTGTGTTCAGCTTTTACCTCTTAGTGGGTGCCTATTGGGCATTTATTGAACGCGCAGGTGTGGCGGCAGATTTGAGCTCAACATTCATCTCTGGGACCCTAACTTGGGGACAAATATTTAGCCTTACCGGTACTCTTTTAGCCCTCTGGCTGGCCAGAAGATTTGGGCAGTCAAAACCATTGCTTTTTGCCTTGTCGGTTATGATTGTAACCATGCTTATCTTGGCCATTAGAGTGGATGCCACGACTTTTGTCTTCAGCATATTTTCTTTTAGTTTTTTCTGGATATTTATCGATGTATTCCAGCTGGGCACACTGTCCAATATTGATCACTCGGGTCGTTATGCGGCAATGGTGCCGGCCTGTCAGGGGGCAGCACAGGCCATTGCACCCACTATGGCTGGAATATTGCTATCGTATCAACTGGGATACAGCTCCGTTATGATTATGTGCGCCCTAGCAACTGCTGTGGCTCTGTATATTTATTTTTATGTCTATCGTGAACTGTTGCAGGTAGCGCCTGATGTGGCTGATTCGGACTAAGTTTATATAGCTCGATGATAGTTTTCAGGGGAGAAATATTTATATGGCCCTTATCTTAAGTCAGGATTAGATTAACCATAAGAGAAAACAGTATGAATATTAGTTTTTTAACTTTTACGACCATTATTACTCTATCCATTACTAACTTAGTGCAATCTAAAGAGCTATTAACGGAAAAGGGTATAGTTAAGACCGCCGAAGCACCTAATATAGCCATATCGCAAGATGACCGGACCAATATTCATGCCAATATTGAACAGTATGATGTAAAGGCGTATTACGATAAGTCTGAAGTAATGATCCCTATGCGAGATGGGGTAAATCTGTTTACAGCAATTTACTCACCAAAAGATCAGTCGAAAGACTATCCCATACTATTTTACCGAACGCCCTACTCCATTCAGCCTTACGGAAAAGAGTACCGATCAACTAAAAAGCTGACCCCATCGTTAGAGATGCTGCAAGACGGTTATATTTTTGTACTTCAAGATATTCGAGGTACTTATAAGTCCGAAGGTAATTTTGAGGTGATTCGCACTATTCGCCAGGATAAGAGCAATCCGATGGCTATTGATGAAAGTACGGACAATTACGATTCAATTGAGTGGCTGATTAATAATCTGCAAGGCCACAATGGTCGGGTAGGCCAGTGGGGTGTTTCCTATGCTGGTTGGACAACAGTGCAAGGGATGATCGATGCGCACCCTGCGTTAAAAGCATCTTCCCCTCAGGCTTCTCCCTCCGATTTGTTTATTGGCGATGACTGGTACCACAATGGTGCTTTTCGACTTACCTACGCTTTTGCTTGGATGAATCATACTGCACAACAACGTGATACACCGACGGCAAAGAAACCAGAACCATTCGACTATGGCACCTCATGGGGTTACGAGTTTTTCCTAAACGCAGGCCCAACCTCAGAGCTGAACAAGAAATACTTCAAGGGCAGAGTGCCTGCATGGAAAGACTTTATCAATCACCCCAACTACGATGAGTTTTGGCAACGTAAGAATGCGTTACAATATTTAGATAATATCAAACACCCAATTCTAAATGTGGCAGGCTGGTTTGATGCCGAAGACTTTTATGGTCCGGTATCCATCTATCAAGAGATTGAAAAGCGTAATCCAAATAATCAAAGTACATTTGTATCCGGGCCTTGGCGTCATGGTGGATGGGCATTTCGAGGTGACGGTTCCTCGTTGGGTGATATTCAGTTTGGGGCTAAGACTTCGGAATACTACCAAAAGCATATTGTGTCGCCTTTCTTTCGATATCACTTAAAGGGGGAAGGTAATTGGAACGCTAAAGAGGCTATTGTATTTGAAACCGGTGGTAATCGTTGGCATCGATTTGACCAATGGCCACCAAAAAACAACAAAACTAAAAATCTCTATTTCCATGTCGATGGAAAACTCTCCTTTGACAAACCGAATGCGAAGAAAACTGCCGCTGATGACTACATTAGTGATCCCAATAAGCCGGTACCTTTTACATCTGACTATACCGCCGGCTGGCCAGGTCATACTTGGATGATTGAGGACCAGCGAGCTACGTCTACACGTACCGATGTATTGGTATATCAAACCGAAGTGCTGGAGGAGGACATTACCATTGCCGGCCCAATACTGGTAAACCTGTTTGCCTCCACCACGGGCACTGACTCGGATTTCTTTGTAAAATTGATCGATGTTTTTCCAGGGGACACACGCGATCCAGAACCCAATCCCACTGATGTGCGAATGGGTAGCTACCAAATGTTGGTGGGGGTCGAAACGATGCGTGCAAAATATCGTAATGATTATTCTAACCCTGAGCCAATGACCCCTAATGAGGTAACACCAATCTCATTTAATATCTGGGATAAGTTCCACACCTTTAAGAAAGGTCATCGCATTATGGTGCAAGTGCACAGCTCCTGGTTCCCAGCTTATGACCGTAATCCACAGCAATTTATGGATATTCATCACGCTAAAAAGAAAGATTATAAGAAAGCGACTCAACAGATTTATCGGTCTGAAAAGACTCCGTCGCATATTGTACTTCCCATTAGCGCTGCGCCGACGCTTCGATAAAAGAAAAAAATAGTACAAACCTACTACCTACTATATTTCAGTAGGAAGATTTGCTGACATAATTATCGTAACCGACGGCCCTTTTGATGATATTTCAACCCTCGAGCACATCCAAGTTACCGTTAGGTTGGGTGAAGTTTGCAAGAAATTTTAAACTTAAGTTGGTGCCTAAAGGGGCTTTTATAAAGATCTTAGGCCTGCTCCTCGGCAAGCACGATTATGGCCTCAGTTTGCCTCTTCATGGCATTTTTTAACTCCACCAAAGGCATGACCTCATCTGAAATGAAATCTGTGAACATCTGATTAACATTGTTCCAGATAAGTTCCCCTAATGATTGAACGTCCGCCTCTGTTCTAAATACTTGTTCCTGATGAAGTAAATGCATAACATCAATCAGCAGATTCTTTAGTTGGTTATCAACATTTTGATATTCTTGCGTAAACTTTTTGTTTGAAGAAGCAGTGGACGCAGCAAGTGCTTGCCGCCAACAGGACTTATTCATAAACTCCATAGGATGATCCACATAGAGCTCAATCAAGCGATAAATTACACTAATGTCATTCGCTCGACGATTAGCAATGAGCCGCTTGCTAATTTGTTGAATATCCTCTGATTCATCAATTAATACCGCAAGCAAAAGTCCTATTTTGTCATCAAAATTATTATAGATGGTTGCAGGGGACACGTCAGAACGCTCTGCCACCATCTCTATTGCAGTCAAGTCATAACCTACTGAAGAAAAAAGTCGAGCGGCATTCTTAACAATGTGCTTCTTACGGTTGGCTTTATTGGTTTGTCTTAGATTCATAAGGTCCTATTATTGGCTAAAATGCACAAGTTTTATCTCATCAGCACCGAACAACTTATTTTTATTTATTGTAGCCGTTAAGCAAATTCGCCCTGAGATAAACCGTTATTTTAACCTTAAATATTTAGGCCAAGTCAAGAAATCACTCAGTGGTTGTCTGAATCAGCCTAAGTATCAGCGTGGTTGCATTCTCACACCACCATCTAAACGAATAGTCTCTCCATTAAGGTAACTATTTTCAGTAATGTGCACGACTAACTGACCAAACTCAGAGGGTTCTCCAAGTCTTTTGGGGAATGGGATATTAGCGACAATACCATCTTGAACATGCTCTGGTGCAGCCAGCATTAATGGCGTGGCCATCACACCAGGTGCAATAGTATTGATTCGGATTCCTTGCTTGGCCAAATCTCGAGCCATAGGTAATGTCATACCAACAATTCCACCTTTAGTTGCAGAGTATGCTACCTGGCCCATTTGTCCATCGAATGCAGCAATAGATGCTGTGTTGATAATAACCCCGCGTTCGGTTTTTTCATCAGGCTCATTCTTGGCCATTGCCGCTGCTGCGCAACGGGCAACATTAAAAGTACCAATTAAATTAACCTCGATGACTTTACGGTATAGATCAAGGTCATGGGGTTGGCCTTCTCGATCCACTGTTTTGGCTGCAATACCGATTCCGGCGCAGTTAACACAGATGTCCACTCGACCAAATTCTTCGAGGATATTTTCAAAGGCTGATTCAACATCAGGTCCATTGGAAACATCTAACTGCATATAACGAGAAGACCCTGCACCAAGCTCAGCGACTGCTTGTTCCCCAGCACTTTCATTCATATCAAATATTATTACTGTTGCACCAGCATCAACCAATAACTGCGAAGCAGCGCGACCTAAACCTGAGGCGCCACCGGTTACTACTGCAATTTTTTTATTAATATTCATTGTGATTTTACTCCCTACTATTTGATTTCTTGCACTAACACAAATGGTGGAATTACCACTGCCCAGTGCTCTGTATTATTCTCGTGCCAGTCTAACGCCCGCTGGTCTTCTACCTCAAAAACAGTTTTATCCGCCAGCCAACCCTCTACCTGGGAACGGTTATCTTGATGAAATGCTAACGCCACGGCAATTAAATCAGCACTGTCGGACACGGCGACAACATTCCCTGCAGCATAATGCTTTTGTAGCTCATGCCAGCCAATCTTGGCTGTTTCGCTATTAAGCCGAGCGATCAATTCTTGATTAGCGGGCTCTGTAATTTTACTGACTGGCATAGAAACTAAACCACCCATTGAGTGAAATTACGCAATAACTGCAAACCATTGTCTGCGCTCTTCTCTGGATGAAATTGAACCGCAAATAAATTGTTATGACTTAAAGCTGCAGCAAATTTGACACCATAATCACAGTAACCGGCAATATAAGGGTTATTCTCAATATCGGCGTAGTAACTATGTACAAAGTAAAATTGACTGTCCTGCTGTATGCCCTGCCAGAGAGGGTGATCACCGGATTGAAAAACGTTGTTCCAGCCCATGTGAGGGACCTTGATTCTTGCCCCTAGGTTGTCAGTAAACTGTTTGTTGAACAGTCTAACCTTCCCAGGAAGTATTCCTAAACAGTCAACACCACCATTTTCTTCACTGTGTTGCAGCAACGCTTGCATGCCAACACAAATACCCAGAACAGGTTTAGTGATGATCGCGTTATTGATTACCTCATTGATTTTCAGTCTTTGAATTTCACTCATGCAGTCACCAATAGCACCAACACCAGGAAAAACAACCCGATCTGCGCTTTCCACAACTGCCGCATCTGCCGTAATTGACACCTTTGCATTTTTACAGACGTGCTCTAAGGCCTTGGCAACCGAATGAAGATTACCCATACCATAGTCAACAACAGCAATGTGATTAACAGACTGACTCATGGACGATTCAACCATCTGTAGTGTAGTGAATGCCTTTCAAAAAAAGGCTTATAAGCTACCCTTAGTTGAGGGCAGAACGCCGGCCATACGATCATCCGCGCTGGCCGCCATGCGTAGCGCACGTCCAAAGGCTTTGAATATAGTTTCGACCTGGTGATGCGCATTGGCACCCCGCAAGTTATCAATATGCACGGTTACAAAGGCATGATTCACAAAACCCTGAAAGAACTCTCGGGTGAGATCAACATCAAAATCACCAACCTGCCCTCGCACAAATTCTGCACGCATAAACAATCCTGGACGGCCAGAAAAATCTAGCACGACTCTTGATAAAGCTTCGTCCAATGGAACATAGGACTGTCCATAGCGAGTTAACCCTTTCTTGTCACCAATAGCTTCCGCGATCGCCATACCTAGGGTAATACCAATATCTTCAACTGTGTGATGATCATCAATGTGCGTGTCCCCTGCCGCTTGAATATCAAGATCGATCAATCCATGACGAGCAATTTGATCCAACATGTGGTTCAAAAAGGGAACGGGTGTATCAAGGTTCGCTTTACCGGTACCGTCCAAGTTTACCGATATGGTAATCTGCGATTCCAGTGTATTGCGAGTGACTGTAGCTGTTCGCTCGGCCATCAGAGGCTCCAACATATTCAGAGGTTGGGCATTATACCTGAAAATACTTGGGTTTTTAATTCAATATTAAGCCATTGGAGTTATAAAATACGCTCTCACAGGGACAGATTTATTCTCTTGAGTTACCATACCGAATTCTCTAACGAAATAGATTCAATCAATAGCATACGGAGCCTTAAATTGCTCAAAATAAGTAAATGGTTACTGTCTATCGTGGCATCACTCTTGGTGTTTGCCTCAATTGCGGTAATTGTTATCACAAGTTTCATCGATCCTAATGATTACAAGAAAGACATCGAGGCAGTGGCTAATAAAAATAGTATCCGCTTATCGATTGAGGGTGATATAACATGGCAGTTTTTCCCTCGCTTGGGCATAGCAATCGAGCAAGTCAGTTTCGCTGATGACTATTTTCATTCAGGTAGTGTAGGCCAAATGATTGTCACTGCTGACTGGCTGCTCCTATTAAATGGCAAGATTGATCTTGCAAACATACCTGTAGATTCAGTGACAATCAGTCAAGGGACTTTCCGTTATGCTAACCCCGACTTGTTGCCCATCCAACTGGATGACGTAGCCTTATCGGTTGATAACTTCTCTCTTAGCGGAAGTGATTTTGATTTTTCTGCCTCAGCGGAAGTTCTTAATGGTTTGCCGCTGGCTATCAACACAACTCTTGCTATAAAAGTTAAAGATCAAAAAATCACGCACGTCAAAGCGACAGACCTAAGACTCCAAGCAGACCAAATTATCGTCACTGGCAATGTAGATGCTGATTTGGAGGCCTTAGAGATTGTGGGTAATCTTTCAAGTCCCTCAATTAATGTGATGAACCAAATTAAAACCATACAACAACGCCTACCCATCTTCAGCATACCAACAATGTCAAATGCTAATGCTCTGACAGATGTGCGCTTTAATAGTGAATTCAGCGTTAACCCCTGGGGTTACTCAAACTATGTCCACGAAATTTTAATCGACCAACAGCGCTTTGATGCAACCATTGAAGCCGATCAATCCACAGGAAAAATGAATGCTCTGATTTCCGGTGATCAGTTTAAACTCAGTGATTATCTGCCAAAGGGTGGATCCTCAACCAACTCCGCAAATTCTGGCGCAATCTTTGCGCCACTGGCATTGCCATTTATCTTTTGGCAGGGCCAAAGTCAGATCGAACTCACGATTAATGAGATTGTATTAGACACATTTTCGCTATCTAACCTTTATGGCAACCTTTCCGGCTTAGATAATTTTCTGCAATTGACATCATTTAATGCAGATCTTCTCGGGGGACAATTAAATGCCACGGCTCGAGTCGACTTAAGAGATAGATCACCCTCTTTTAGTTTGCAAACTTCCATAGATTCAGTTGACCTGAACAAAGCTTTTAGTGCCCTTGCAGATCTTACGGATGTCAGCGGGCAGCTCACAGGAAATATAACCATGAGTGGCACTGGCCAAAATATCACCGACATTCAGCAGTCACTCTCTGGGTCTGGGCGATTTACTGTATTAGACCCCTCCTATGAGGCGATGAATCTCGAGCAGACTGTTTGTCAGGCCGCCACACTTATGGGTGGCTCTTCCAGTAATTTAAGTGCACTGCCCACAGGAACCAACTTGGAAACACTCACCAGCAACCTTAGTATTTCTAATGGGCGAATTTCGGTGAATGACATAACAACTGCATTGGGTAATCTTAATCTTGCAGGTAAAGGCTATGTTCAAATGCTTGAGCAGCGCTACCGTTTCGATGTAAACGCCCTAATAGCCGGTTCAAAAACCAGCTCTCTGGGTTGCAGCATTAATAAACGTCTTCAAAACCGCACTATTCCCTTTATCTGCACTGGACGTTTTGATGGCAATGCCTCCCAGCCCCCAAGTTGCGTGCCCGACCAAAGCGCCACTAAAGATTTACTCAAAAATACCCTGATAGAAAAAATTGGTGAGAAGTATCTGGGCAACACTAGCGCTCTAAAAAATATATTTGGTAAGCAGTAACCGGTGGCTGTCTCGTCACACACTATGGTCCCATCAGGATTTCAAAAAGCGATCCTAGACTGGTTTGATGAGCACGGACGCACCAATCTGCCCTGGCAACAAGACATAACTCCATACAGAGTTTGGGTGTCTGAAATTATGCTACAGCAGACTCAAGTGAGTACTGTAATACCTTACTATCTTCGATTTATGGATAGTTTTCCCACTGTTCAAACGCTTGCCGAGGCTAATACTGACGATGTATTACACCATTGGACGGGGCTTGGGTACTACGCCCGAGCTCGCAACTTACATAAAAGTGCACAAAGGGTCAGTCGTGAATTAGATGGCGAATTTCCATCCAGTGTTGAAGATCTTTGTGAATTACCCGGCATTGGACGCTCCACTGCTGGCGCCATCAGCGCCATTGCCTTTAAACATCAGGCGTCCATTTTAGACGGTAATGTAAAACGTGTATTAGCCCGCTTCTCAGCTATTGAGGGTTGGCCAGGGAAAGCAGAAGTCCTATCAAACTTATGGGCTGTAGCTGAAAATTACACACCCAAGCATCGCATTGCTGACTACACTCAGGCCATCATGGATCTTGGTGCCACCGTCTGCACTAGATCCTCCCCAAACTGCATTGAATGCCCACTAAGTAGTAACTGTCAGGCCTATCATCAAGGCAATATGCTCAAGTATCCGGGTAAAAAACCAAAAAAGACGATTCCAGTAAGAACCTGCTGTTTTCTGATGATTAAAAATAAAGCAGGAGAATTGATGTTAGAACAAAACCCTCCCAGTGGACTATGGGGGGGTTTATGGGTGCTGCCTCAGTGTGAAAACATTGATCAAATTATAGAGGCTTGCCACACACTTGGTGTTAGCCCTGCAGAGCAAACTCCAATGCCAATTAAGCGTCATACTTTTAGTCATTTCCATCTTGACTATCAACCCGTTGAGATAACAATCTCAACCAGTGCACATAATATATTAAAGGTTGCAGAGGGCCGCAATCAGTTGTGGTATAACCTTAAAAATCCTCTATCATTAGGCATGCCCGCGCCAATCAAAGCTCTACTTGATAGCGCCGCAAATAAAGAACACTAAAAGACTACTTAAAGAGGTTAACGATGGCTCGTAAAGTCATGTGTCGGAAACTGCAGAAAGAACTTCCCGGATTGGATATGGCACCCTTTCCTGGCCCTACCGGTGAAGAGATATTCAATAACATCTCCAAGGAAGCATGGGGACAATGGATGACTCATCAAACAACATTAATCAATGAATTGCGTCTCAATATGATGGACGTTTCAGCGCGAACCTATCTCTCTGAGCAGCGTGAAAAGTTCTTTAATGGCGAAGAAGTCGATCAAGCGGAAGGATACGTCCCACCAACCGAATAATTCCTTGACGAGACGCAGATCAAACGCTTTAATACGCGCCTCTCGCACAAGTGCAAGAATTGCTAGAAAGCCCAGATAGCTCAGTTGGTAGAGCAAAGGATTGAAAATCCTTGTGTCCCTGGTTCGATTCCAGGTCTGGGCACCATTTTCAAAAAGCTCCAGTAAAGACTGGGGCTTTTTTATTGGCCAGTTTAATCTCTGCACTGCCCATCGTCCCCCAAAAGGCAGACCCTTTATATCTAGGGTTTCTTTCACAGACATACTCTGACAAAATGAGTTAAAAAGGGGGTTCCATCTATGAATTTAACTAAATTCTTTACCGTATCTGCCTGTCTAATATTGGTTCTTATTCTTACTGGATGTGGCAATGAACCAGCAAAATTTGCAGATGTGGATGCACAACGCTTGCTTAATGCATCTCAGACCCCAGAAGAGTGGCTGACCTATGGTGGTACCTACGATGAGCAACGTCACTCGGCGTTAAAGCAGATTAATACTAACAATGTTGACCAACTAGGTGTTGCATGGACCTATGACCTTGCGACAGAGCGTGGTGTTGAGTCCACACCAATTGTTGTAGACGGTGTTATGTATGTGACCTCAGCTTGGTCAGTAGTGTATGCCCTAGATGCAAAAACTGGTCAAGAACTTTGGGTATATGACCCAAAGGTTGATAGAGCTGTGGGGGGCAAAGCATGCTGCGACGTAGTTAACCGCGGTGTTGCCATCTGGAAAGGTAAAATTTATGTGGGCGTCATTGACGGTCGGCTTGAAGCCCTTGATGCCGAAACGGGTGAGCTTGTCTGGAGTACCCTAACCGTTGACCAGTCTAAACCATACACCATTACCGGAGCGCCTCGAGTTGTTAAGGGAAATGTACTGATCGGAAATGGTGGTGCAGAATTAGGTGTGCGAGGTTATTTGTCTGCTTACTCTGCTGAAACAGGTAGCTTAGTGTGGCGTTTTTACACCGTACCAAACCCAAATAAACAGCCTGATGGTGCTATCTCAGATAATGCATTCAAAGATATAGGGAACCTCACTTGGGGTGATGAGGGTGCCTGGACCACTGATGGTGGTGGCGGCACGGTTTGGGATTCAATCGTTTATGACGAAGTCAATGACAGCGTTATTTTTGGTGTGGGCAATGGTTCACCTTGGAATCGAGATCATCGAGATGCTGGGAAAGGTGATAATCTCTTTTTGTCATCTATTGTTGCTGTAGATGCCTCCACTGGCGCTTATAAGTGGCATTTTCAAACCACACCTGGAGACAATTGGGACTATACCGCCACCCAAACAATTATTTTAGCTGACTTGCCTATTGGCTCTGAAGGAGCCTCACGACGTGTCGCTATGCAGGCTCCTAAAAATGGATTCTTTTATGTTGTTGACGCAGAGACTGGGGAGTACCTATCTGGAGAGGCCTTTGTACCTCAAAACTGGGCTGAAGGCCTAGATGAAAATGGCCGCCCGATAGAAAAGCCTGAGGCCCGTTATGGAGAGACACCGTTTATGCAAAACCCAGGGCCACTTGGTGCGCATAACTGGCAGCCAATGGCATTTAACCCCGACCTTGGGTTAGTTTATATACCTGCCCAGGAAGCACCTGAATTTTATGCAGTGGATCGCCTATTTAAGACCCGCGTACAAAACTGGAACACAGGAACGAGTTTACCTGCTGGAATACCTATGGATCTGGACCTTGCAACAGCCATGGCCATCAGAGCTACGCTTAAAGGCCGCCTAATAGCTTGGGACCCCATAGCCCAAGAGGCACGCTGGAGTGTTGAGCATCTTAATGCTTGGAATGGCGGTGTTCTATCAACGGCTGGCGGCCTTGTATTTCAAGGGCGTCTAGAAGGTGATTTTGCTGCATACAACGCATCAACTGGTGAAAAACTCTGGCGGCATAATGTCAAAGCCGGTGCTGCCTCTGGTCCAGGAACCTTTGAAATTGATGGTGAACAGTACGTCACTATTACCACAGGTTGGGGTTCGGCCTACGCTTTAGCAGGTGGATCTGCCTATGATCAACCTGTGCCGCCCATCGTTGGTAAGGTTGTCACATTTAAATTAGGTGCTACTGAAACTATCCCTGACCATAACTTGGTTATGGCGCCACGCACTCCTAAAACCGGCAAGTTTGGTACTCAAGAAATGCTCCAAACAGGTTTAGAGCAATACCACTACAATTGTCGCGTTTGCCACGGGCCACTGGCTATCAGCTCTGGGGTATTGCCAGATTTACGTTGGTCTGCCATCAGTGCAAATGCAGATGCTTGGCAATCAGTCGTGCGAGATGGTGCTCTGTCAGCTAATGGTATGGTGTCATTTGGCGATATCCTAACTGTCTCTGATGCTGAAGCCATAAGAGCTTATGTTGTGAAGCAAGCTCATGATGGTGCAGCCCTAGAGGCTGAAGTTGCAGCACTCATGGCAGCACAAGCAGCTGCAAAGTAAGACGACAAAATAGCCATGATGCTGTCAATGGTGGATTTTCCCACAGACAATCATGGCTGGAGCGAACTTTTATCACCCCGCCTAGTAGTTGACTCCATTCAAGGTGTCCACAGGGTACCCTGGGTTATAGTTGGTGGTGGTTTAACTGGGTTATCCTGTGCTCGCCGCTTGGCAGAGCTTTATCCTAATGATGAAGTCCTTCTTCTCGATGCTCGCTTAATAGGGCAAGGTGCATCTGGTCGCAATTCTGGATTTGCGGTGGGCGTGAGTCACTTCCCAGGTCCTTACAAAATTCAAGATAAAGAAAATATTGACCGGGTAAACCGTATTAATCAAGCCGGTCTTGCCCTTTTAGATCAGCAAATCACATCTCAATCCATTCACTGCCAATGGGACAACAATGGCTTTCATCACGGTGCTGCCGACACCATGTCAATCAAAGAACATGGTCATTTTGTTAACTATTTAGATGCCATAGAAGCCGAACATAACAGTCTTAATGAGGACGACATGAAGAGTCGCTTTGGCACCTCCTTGTACAAAGCTGGTGTTCATGTAAAAACCGGCGCTCTGGTTCAACCTGCGGCGTTAGTCCGCGGTTTAGCAAATAACATACCCAGTAATGTCAGGCTGATTGAAAACTGCCCTGTTTTAAAGATTAAATCTGGGCGCACTATCAAAATTACCACTTCTAGTGGAGAGATTACGACCGATAAACTAGTACTGGCTACCAATTATGAAGCTCCCAAGATCGGCTTTTTAAAGCGGCGGGTTTTGGGAAGTACGCTTTCTGGAAGCTTCACACGCATCTTGACTCCTCAAGAATTAGCAACTCTAGGTAGCCATGAAAGTTGGGGCATCATCTCTCTGCACAGCGGTGGGGCGACATTGCGGTTAACCAGTGACGGTAGAATATCCCTCCGCAATACCGCTGAATATAATGGAGGTGCCCTACTCTCGCCACAAACATTAAAACGTCGTCAAATCACACACCGCAATAGCTTTGAAAAAAGGTTCCCTCAACTGGCTGAGGTGCCTTTTGAATTTGCTTGGTCTGGCGTGGAAGGTATCAGTAGAAACGACACTAATTTTTTTGGGCAACAGAGTAAGAACATATTTCTTGCTGGTGGTTATAACGGTTCCGGTGTTAGCCGAGGTACTGCATTTGGTTATGCGCTTGCCGAGTATGCAGGCGGAGGTCAATCTGAATTAATAACCGACTGCCTTCGCTCTAAAGCTGCTAGTTGGCTTCCACCACGACCCTTTCTAGATCTTGGCGCAATGCTAAAGGTTAAAGCTCGATTTCAAGGTGCGGGATTAGATCGCTAGGTGTACTCTGTTTACATAACTTGGGGCGCTACAGTTTCTTGAGGATAAATAAACCAATAAGCATAAGTAGCATTCCCAAACCGAGGGCCCATACACTGCCAGTAATACCTGCAACTATGTACGCAACTAAGCTGCAACTGCCATTAAATATCGCGAAAGGAAACTGCGTTTTAACATGGTCGATCTGAGAACAGCCTGCACCCGTTGCAGACAAAATAGTGGTATCTGAAATAGGTGAGCAATGATCACCAAACAACCCACCGGACAACACCGCTCCAATAGCAACATACATTGGCACATCAAACTGATGCGCAATGGGAATAGTCAGAGGGATTAAAATGGCATAAGTACCCCAGGAGGATCCTGTAGAAAAGGAAATAACACCTCCCACAATAAAAACAGTCCCAGGGATAAGATAAGTTGGCAACCGACCATCAATCAATGCTGCAATATAACTAGGCGCACCAAGATCCTTGCCGATGGCACCCAAAGACCAGGCCAAAACTAAAATGATCAAAACAGTAATCACTTTACTCATGCTTTCCAAATACAGCGCAAAACTGCCACTTAACGTGCGCACACCAAAGCGCCACATCAATACCATTAAAATCATAGCTGCGCAGATATAGCCTGTAGACAAAGACGCTCTAAACGCGTTGGAGGGCATGTTCGCCATATCCATTGGAAATCCCTGAGGTACCAGCAAAGCAAACATAATGATTAACATACTCCCAAGGGGCAGCCACACCATAATTGGCTTAGCCTTTTGCAAACTCGTTTCAGACACCACTTCGGCTTCTAGGGCTTCGGCGCTCTCCATAACAATACCTCGAGCACAATCTTGTTCTGCTTTTTTCATTGGTCCAAAGTCGGCCTTTGCCATGATAACCAGAGGTACCATGACAACGGCTAAGATAGAGTAGAACTGGAAAGGTATGGCCTTGATATAAGCTAAGAAGGCACTCTCATCAATGCCTAAGCTTCCATATTCTTGTGATATAAGGCCCTGTGAGTACAAGCCCCACCCAATAAATGGGATCAACACGGCCACTGGAGATGCAGTTGAATCAATAATCCAAGCTAACTTAGCTCGACTTATTTTTAACCCATCAACAATTGGGCGAAACAAAGGACCAACAATCAAAGGTGTCCCGGAGTCTGTAAAAAAAAGTAAAGCCCCACTTGTCCAAGCGGCGGTCTGGGCTTTTATTTTGTCGGTTATAAACCTAGTCATCATCCCAGCAAAAGCCGCTGCACCACCAGATTTCTCCATCAGACCAACAAGGCCAGCAACAAAAATCATTAGCAACAAAATACCAACATTTGCACTGTTTGAAGCCTGAGCAACCAGGTACTGCTCAACCATGATACTCATGCCGGTAAAAAGATTAGGTCCATTTAGCAGGAGTACCCCTGAGAACACTCCTACAAATAAACCCAACACTACATTTCGAGACCACACTGATAAAACGAGCGTGATAATGACGGGAGCGAGGGAGAATAAACCTGATTGAGACATAGTGGACTCACAGTAAAGTATTTACCGGAGAATAACATCTTCAATGCTCAATAGTTACGGAAATCAAATCAATGTGAAGACGGTATTTTTCGTAGTGGAAAGATAATCTTTATAACGTTAATTCAACGATAGCATTCATAAGTACATTGCAACCAGCTTCAATATCCCCAGGCTTACTATATTCTGCTTCATTATGTGAAATACCTTTCTCACAAGGAACAAAAATCATCGATGTAGGTGCAACTCTAGAAACATAAACAGCATCATGGCCAGCACCTGACACCATTTCTTTGCTGAGATAACCTAAGTCTTGAGTCGCTTTACGAACTGCCTCAATACACCCTGAATCAAAAACAACTGCTGGCGATTGCCATTCCACACCCACCTGGCAGCTAAGACCCGCCGCTTCACACTCTTGATGGGCAATCTGGCGAAAGCGTTTATCCATTTCCGCTAAGATGTCTTTATCAGGATGGCGAAGATCAACTGCTAGAATTAGTTTCTCAGGTACTGTGTTACGAGCTCCGGGAATAGCGGTAATATCTCCAAAAGTAATCCTTGACCATGGCTCATATTCGGCGGTCATCTCATACATTTTATTTATAATTTTATGTAACCCCATAAAAGGATCAAAACGATTCTCCATAGGTGTTGGACCTGCATGCACAGGCTGTCCTTTGATCGTTAGATCATACCAATTCATCCCTTGCACACCGGTAAGTATGCCGATCTGTAATGCTTCATTTTCTAGAATCGGCCCTTGCTCAATATGAAGTTCGATAAAACCTTTTATCGGATCAGGCTTACAGGGGGTATCACCCTCATAATCAATACGTCTTAATTCTTCTTGAATAGTTTTCCCATCCTTATCCATGCGGGCATGGCCATAATCCAATGAGAATGCTCCGCTCCACACTCCAGATCCGATCATTGCCGGAGAGAATCGAGCTCCCTCCTCATTAGTCCAAACAACTGCTTCTATGGGATGATTAGTTTGCACACCTTGATCATTAAGTGAGCGAATAACTTCCAAGCTTGCTAAAACTCCATAAACACCATCGAATTTGCCCCCAGTGGGTTGAGTGTCAATATGTGATCCAGTCATGACTACAGGTAAATCATCCTTCAGACCCTCCCTGCGAGCAAATATATTTCCCATAGTATCAATACGTATAGAACAGCCAGCATCTTCAGCCCACGATACCCATAGGTCGCGGGCCTGCTTATCAAGGTCAGTTAGTGCTTGGCGATTACAACCGCCTTTATCGGTAGCGCCAATTTTCGCAAAAAGCATGAGGCTATCCCAAAGCCGTTGCGCATTAATTTTTAGTGGTTTTACCATCTATTGAAACTCAAATTAAATGTGAGAGGAAATGAGTGTGGTCTTAATTCTCAATACTTCGGCCAATGTGTTTTGTTAATAGTTCCAGTACGCTTTACTCGTGCCTCACTGAGTAAAGTTAATATTTCAAACCCCAGAGCAGACATCAAATTGGCTGAGGTTCCTCGAACATCTACTAGGGGACACAACTCTACTATGTCAGCACCAACCATATCGATACCTCTAAACCCTCGAATCAGATTCCTAACTTCCCGAGAAGTCAGCCCGAAAGGTTCAGGTAGCTGAGTCCCAGGCAAATAAGTTGCATCAATACCATCACTGTCAAGTGTTAAATAACATGGACCATCGCCTATCACTTTATGAACCTCGGCGATTACAGCAGGCAACCCCATTTCATCAAAATCATCCATGGTGATGACTCGCATACCACTGTCATGAGAAAAGTCCCAGTAGTGCGTGGCAAAACCTCTAATACCGATTTGTACAGTTCGGTTAGGATCTATACCTTGATCAAGAACGGCATTCCTAAACACTGCACCATCACTTAAATCCTCCCCTTGCATATCTCCAGTCATAGTATCGGCATGGGCATCAATATGGATCAACCCTATAGGTTCTTTCCGACCTAAGGCTTTTAATACCGGGTGAGATACTGTGTGGACACCCCCCACAGAGAAGGGTACAACATCCGCATCATCAATCTCACAGATGGCATTATATATATCTTCCACTGTTTGCTCTGTATCGTGAGGACGACTAAAGTCAACATTTCCATAATCCGCAATATTACACATATCAAAGGGAATGACATTCCACCTGTCGTGAATTGGACCATGATTATGCGATGCTTCTCTTAGAGCATCTGGCGCAAATTTTTGACCGCCATGATAAGGAGCACTAACATCCATAGGTAACCCTAAACAAGCAATATCCAAACCGTTTAAATCGCGACGGCGAGGTGCTCGATAAAAGGTTTTTTCAGTAAGCATGTAACTAGGGTCAAAAACAGGGGCCTCTTCATCAGCACAGCGTTTAAAAAATTCACCTATATGTGGGTGTCGATGATTTTCCAGTGTTCGTTCAGCGAAAGCTTTCAATTTCATCAACTTCTCTTCTTCAGATTTTGCCATTACTCATCTCCGAATTTATTGTTAGAGTGAATTGTCTGAGGTATAACTTGTTTATCCAAACTATAGGCTAGAGGGACAATAAGCAACAAACATGAGCCCATAAAGACAGTACCGACCCAGCTAACCACGATAAATCCATTACCTGTTAACATACTTGCCACGATCGCAGGACCAACTGAAAATCCCCCCATCTTAAATGCCGTGGTCAAAACATAGTATTTTCCTGAAGGATCTAGCTCTACACATAGGAGCATTAAATATGGCAGGGTAAATATGTAAGCAAACTGACTCATGCAGGCCCCCACCAAATATAGCCAAGACTGATTCTGCTGAATAAGATACAAGGATACTAAAAAGGTAGCCCCACCGAACAAAATGGGAAAGAGTCTACCGTATTTAGTGCTCAGAGCTGTAGATGCTATGGAAGCGCAAACGCTGACAACTTGAGTAATAGCCAGGACGTTGCCGATATAACTTGATGATAACCCATGGTAGTCTCCTATGCGCTCTATATAGGACCAAACTCCTCCTTCAACAACAGTAAAGCAAAAGAATCCAGCAAAACAAATTAACAACCGTTTATATGGTGCCTTAACTGGATTACTTAAGGGATCTTTCGTAGATTTCTGACTGTCGCCATAAGATGGTAGCCAAGCAATAAAGAAAACTATTACCAGCGCCATCACCAAGTGTGTTACAAAAATTGTAGCGAAACCATATTGAGTAATCAGATCAGGAAGCCAGAGAAAAACAATGACAGCAAGAGAAATTGTACTGCCTATACCCAAGGAAAATAATCGATCTGGACGTTGTCTCTCCCCAAGTACTGCAAGAGATAGAGAAAAAGCAATACCACTGCCGACCTCTGCTACAAACCGAGCGCTACTTAGCTCATAAAAACTAGATGAAACCATGGACCACAGATTCCCAAGTACTAGAAGACTAATTCCTAGTGAAGCGAGTTTTTTACGAGAGAATCTATTTAACCAAAATGGCGCGCTAACTGCTGCAACTACAATCCCCAATAAATCTATTGAGGCTAAGTAACCAGCTTGATTATCACTAAACCCCAAATGCTCTGTGACTGTCCCTACTAACAAAGGCAGCATGGTCATGCCAAGGGGGGCCACCATATAAAGAAGTATGCCGGCTATTGCTGGTTGATAGACTGCTTTATCTTCAAAAAATGTGGTATTAAGCAATACAGATTCCTCATATTACTGCACGTGAAACCCTTTTAATTTGTATAATCTGCTGTGACAGAAAAAAGGCTCAACCATCGTCGAGCCCTTTTTTCACTGCTAGTTCAGCGTGTTATTCAAAATTATAGCTAAACGATACTCCGTAACTGCGTGGCCGTGTTAAAGCCGCTCGCTGTGAAAACACCGGCCTCTCTATTCCAGAGACTCCCGTCATACCTTCTTCGTTAGTGGCATTGTTAACAAATAGTCCAACTGAGTAACCATCTAGCTCCCAGTTAACCCCTAAGTTCCAAATACTGAATCCATCCAAGTTAGCATAATCACTAAAATCACTATTAAACGTTGTATCCACCTCACTTCTATAGGAACCATTTAAATAATAATTAGCCTGCCCATTTTCAATGGGCTGGTAGTAATTCAATGCTAGCGACGCCTGACGCTTAGGGACACCTGGCAAAGGGTCGCCATCATTTCCTATTTTTGGGCTGCTTCCCGGAATGGTGAATGCTTTTGTTAACTCAGCACTAGTGTAGCTATACCCGAAGGTCATGGTCAGATTATCTGTTAGTTGGGCAGTCAACTCAGACTCTATGCCTTGATTCCTCGCCTCTGAACCATTAATAACTGATGGGATAGCGAGAGGGCCAAGGAAGACATCAAGCTGAGGGTTTTCCCAGTCAATGCGATAAACAGAAAGGCTGTATCTTAGACTTTGATCAGACAATGTGCCCTTAATACCGACCTCAAAGTTATCTGCCTCATCAGGTGCATATTCCAATAAAGACTCATCAACAGCATAAGGCCCTATCGTTGGGAATCCATTGGCTCCCCCATGTCGGAATCCTTGGGACCAAGTGGCGTAAATCATCGCTTCATCATTTAAATCATAGGAAGTATTAAACTTAAATATGGCGTCGTTAAAGGTCGACTCAGATTGAGCTCTGATTGAATAGGCTGCTCCCAATATATTGAAGTCGATGGCATTATCTTGAGAAAAGTCCTGCCAAGACTGTCGGAATCCGCCAGTAATTTGCCAGCGCTCGCTGAGATGGCGAGTAACTTCACCAAAGACAGCGACGTCTCTGAAATTCATCTCTCTGTTCTGAACATAGGGGTCATCCAAAACAGGTGATGGCACTCCCTGATAATAAGCCCAGAAATCTGCAACTGTATCTAAACCATAATAAAGCTGAGCAATCATGCTACCGTAGCTCGTTGGATCACTAGCCCATCTTTTGTAACCAGGTAATGTGTCATTGAACATGGCGCTCTGGTCCTGATCTTTGTACCAGGCTCCTATCACCCAATCCCAGTCACTCTCACCTTGAGAAACAAGTCTTACTTCTTGTGTGAGAGTTTTTGATCCTTGATCAAAGTAGCTTGGCGCCGATATCTGCTCAATTGGATAACCAAAATATAAACCACTTAAGGTGGCATACAACCCTGAGTTATCCTGCGTAACTTTTTGCTGGGAATCTAAGTAGCTCGTTGCTGAGGTAAATGTCGCAAAGCCCAAGTCCGCACTGATATCCATGCTTACCATATCATTTTCAAATTCTGTGGGTGTTTTCCTATGTTGGCCATGCTGCCAGGCTACAATCTCAGTATCTCCATTAGTAATTTGACCTAAGGTGTCATCATCACCTTCGTCTTCTTGATGAATAACGCTAAAAGTTGCCGTTACGTCCTCATTAATATTAACAAGCAAAGCCCCTCTAAAATATGTAGATTGATATTCATCTGTATCTTCATCAGTTGGCAAGACTACCGCAGCACTGTCAGCATCACTTGGGTCAGAAAGAACTGACACATTATTTGAATCAACCTTGAGTAATCCAACTGCATCAGTCACTCCACCAAGCGTTTTGTAACCTGCATTGATCCGTAATGCAGCGTTATCAGTCAAAGGAATATTACTGATCAAACTAGTGCTGTAATTAAGTTCATCGGACTCTTCATTAGCGCTAACTCGACCTGAGATGCGAGTGAATGATTCCTCTGTGGAAGGTTTATTTAATATAAACCGCACCGTACCACCCACCGACCCAGAACCATACAGAGTGCCCTGCGGACCGCGTAATACCTCAACTCTGTCTACATCAGCCGCATTGATATTAAAGTACATTGGAACATCGTCTACGTACATAGAAACGGCAGCGTCAGTCATATTTTGGGTTATATTGTTTCGGCCAGGGTTGTTGGCATTAACACCTCTTAAAATAATAGCGCTATTAATGGCCTGCCTCTGACCCACATCCGCCGAGGCAAGTCCAGGTAACATTCTTAGCACTTCAGTTAACCCAGTTGCACCGGTTCGGCTAAGTACATCGCCATCAATTGCTGAAATATTGTATGGAATATCTTCCACACTAGCGGCTCTTCGCGTCGCTGTTACAACAACTTCCTCTAGAGTTGCTTGTGCAATCGAATTAGACGTCATCGCAAAAGCTCCAATAGCAATGGCTAAAGTACTTCGCTGGAAATATTTCCTATTAACTGCCTGAATAGTAGAATCGTGTCGCATGTTTCTCGCCCTCTCAAGTATTTTCAGGTTTTATTTTTATTATTTAATACTCCTGAATTACCACCAACTAAGATATACCTACTATTGGGTACAACACCCACATTCATTGGTGATAGCGTATTTTTTTGCCTGATATGTAACTATTATCTATCTATTCTTTCTCTCTCGTAGCATAGGGTGATTGAATTTACTTATCCTCTGGTCGCCTATGGCGGGATCAACAAAAAATTATTCTGTTCAATTGACGCTAAGACATAGGTATTAATTATGAGAAAAGAGAGTCCCGACTACTTAAAACGAATATACAAAACTATTTGTCGTGGCTGGGGAAGCCCAGAACATCAGGCTGAAGCATTTGCAAACGCAATCTTGACTGGAGATTTACTTGGTAAAGATATGCAGGGTATGGGGATCGCGATGATAATCCATCTTATGCAGCAGCATAACCAGGTGGACTTTACTGCCGAACCAACGATTGAAAAAGATGAATATAACTACCTAGTAATTAATGGTAACCGTGGAATAGGTCAGTATGTTATGACCGATGCTATGGAGCGGACAATTGAGAAAGCGAAGCAGTCTACCTTTGCCGTTAGCCTTGTTCATAATTGGCATGATATTGGTTGTGCAAGTGCATATAGCCGAATGGCACTTGATCATGATTGCATTGGTATATTGACAGTCAACTCTGTCACGCAAACTGCCCCCTGGGGTGGTAGAGAACTCAAGATGTCTGCTCCGCCTTTTTCTTATGCCTGTCCAGCTGGAAATCAACCTCCAATCATTGGCGATGTATCTATGTCAGGTATCTATGAAACATATCTTTCCAAGGCAATTTTAGAGGGTCGTAAACTTAGTACTAAATGTGTCATTGACCCTTTTACTGGCGAGTTAACCGACGATCCTTTACCTTACATTAAAAATCCAGAACATAGAGCTGCTCCCATGTCGGCAGCACCCGCATTTCCAAATGTGAAACTGTATGTGATGAATGTGTTCATAGAAATCATGACTGGAATTCTTACCCCTGGAGGGGCCACCAGCCCACAAATGGAATATCCTGGCATGGAGGTTCTTAAAGAACACCCAGGAAAACAAGTTACGCGAGGTGGGGGAGCTTTTCTGATGGTTGTTAATATTGCTAATCTTATGCCATTGGACTCATTTAAAGCAAAGGTCGATGAATGGGTGTGCACTCTAAAGCAGGGCAAACTACAGAAAGGTTTTGATGAGATATTGTTGCCTGGCGAAATGGCCCTTCGAGAAGAACAAAATCGTCTATCCCATGGCGTGCCGATTCAAGAACATTACTGGAACGGAATCTGTAAAATGGGCGATGAACTCAACATAGATCTTGAAGCCCTACGTTAAGTTTATCCAATTAGTTTGTTCATTGCCCTCTCGTTGAGGCCAGCTGTCATACCTCCGCATAGATTAACTAATTGGCCATTGATATATCCACAGTCATCTGCGGCAAGGAAATGAACTAAGGCCGCGACCTCATCGGGCAAGCAAAGTCGAGCTAGCGGCACCAAAAGTTTTGAACTCTCGATAAGGTATTCACCTCCTTCTTCATGGGCCATCGGGGTGTCAACCGTAGTGGGACAAATACAATTCACTCGAATATTTTTCTCTCCTAATTCAATGGCTGCTGTTTTAGTCAGCCCCGCTACGGAATGTTTTGATGACACGTAAGAGCCCAAATGGATCTCTCCAGTCACCGAAGCTACAGAGCCCACATTAACGATACTACCCCCGTTTTCCATTACTGCCGCAGCATGCTTAATACAATAAAATGTTCCCAGTGCATTGACTTCGAAACACGCCCTAAAATCTTTTGCTTCACTATCCTGCAAGCTTTTATAACCAGAAAAGATACCCGCACTGGTAACTATCACATCAATATGCCCATATATTTCAAGTGCTTTATCCATAAGAGCTTTGACTTGCTCTTCATCGGTCACATCAGTCCTTATGGAGTGCCCGCCCAGTCTTTTTGCCAAATCAAAGCAATCGTGCAGATCTGCCAAAATAACCTTAGCGCCAGCGGAGGAGCATCGTTCAGCGACAGCCAATCCAATTCCTTGAGCTGCCCCAGTAATGACAGCAACTTTATTTTCAAGTGAGAAAAAGTGGTTCATATCCTTACCTCATATTTATTAAATACACCCCAATACCGACTAAATGGAAAATCTCCGTTAATCCTAACGTAACGCATTTACGTCTAAGCCAACTTCTGTGGCCATAGTCACGACATGTTGCCAAAGAGCTTCATCAATCGGGACCCCTTTTTTAAGCCGTTTATCTTGCTCTCTCTGCGCGCGCTCTCCTGGCAACAGAATTTCAACAATTCCAGACTGTAATTTTGATGACTTTATAGTGCTTATCCATTGATCGACACGCGCCTTAAATACACCGACCTCCATTAATTTGGAAGGGTCTATGGCCATTAAGAATGCACCGCCGCCACGTTTAATTTCTTTTCCTTTACCAAGATGCTCTTGTGTCGGATAGTCATTCATATGTGTGGCAAAGCCGTTTGGAGTTAGCAAACCGGTCAGAATTTCAAACAATATATTAACCAAGTAAAGTTTAGCATCAGCAAAAACTGTTGCCGCCGTGCAGCCACAAGAACGAACGCTTGGATCAATAATATAGGGCGCTGGGTCATCGGTAAGCTCACCAGTATCAGGATCCACCAAATATTTACCCTCCAAACGACCACCACTCTTAACCGCCTCAACCATTTGGAAATCATAAAGTTGGCAAAGAGCCATATCCGCAATAATAGGTAACTGATCTCCTGCGGGGCAAACGAATGATAAAGGAGCAGCAGACATTAACATCTCTCTCCCACCATAGGGCGCAGTCAAAGGCACCGTATTAACGCTCAGGATACCGACCATATTATGATCCAAAGCCCTCTTGGTATAGGCACTTGCGCAACCTATGTCGTGCCAACTATGCACCCAAACAACACCAACAGCACTTTGCTTTGCTTTCTCTATTGCCATATCCATGGCTTTAACCATAGCGTACTGCCCTAAGCACCGATTAGCATTTAAAGCGCCAAAACTTGGTCCCTCTAATTCAATAGTAGGTTCTGCGGTTAAATTAATTTGATTATCGCGTACCATGACAGCATCTAGTTGAGCAATAGCTATCCCTTGAGCTTCATGTCCAAAAAGGTCACCTGCCAGTATCCCATCGGCAAAAGCCTCGGCCTGATGTTCCGGGGCACCCCAACCTAGGCAAATCGATTTATACACACGTCTAAGATAATCTGCTGACTCTACTCTCATATGATTTACTCCCTTAATTGGTTAGCCACTTTTTGAAAATCTTTATCAAACAAAGTATAAGACGGTTTAGGTAACCTTTATTCCTCTTTAAGTAGCATTTCTGCCATTTGTATGCGCATTTACTTCTGTAGCGACCATGCCAGCACAACTCCTATTTGAGATATTCATGTTTCTCGAGTTATGCTCTTGCAACACTAAGGAGGTCTCAAGATGTTGAATGGTCAGGTTGCAATAATTACTGGTGCAGGAAAGTCAGCGGGAATTGGTAAAGCTATAGCATTAAAGTTAGTCGCTCAAGGAGCTACTGCCGTTTTAATTGATATTGAGAAAAGTGCCGCCTTAATGAGTACTATCAAGACTATTAATGCAAATGGTGGCAAAGCAATCGCAATGGAGTGTGATATTGCTGACACTAATCAGATAAATCAATGTGTCGAAGTCATCCTTAGGCAATATCAGCGTATCGACATCCTAATTAATAATGCCGGTATCTCTGGATCTGTTCCTTACTTTTTAGATATTTCTGATGATGTTTGGGATGCAAGCTATCATGTTAATGTAAGAGGCGCGGCGGCTTTCTGTCGCGCAGTCATCCCATCTATGCTGACACAAAATAAAGGGGTGATAGTCAATAATGCCTCTCTATGTGGGCTCGGGGCCATAAACGCAGTACCTGCAAACTACACTGCTTCGAAATTTGCGATGGTAGGCCTTACCAAAAGCATTGCTCTAGAATATGCTGAGCACAACATTCGTTGCAATGTAGTCTGTCCTGGAGTGGTCAATACAGAGTTACGAAAGCATGCTATGGAAAGAATTGCCGCAAAAGAAAACATTTCGACCACGCAAGCACAAGAATTAGAAGACCTTAGCATTGCAATGCGGCGCGCTGCAGAACCAGAAGAAGTAGCCGACCTAGTATTGTTTTTATCCGGCCCGGATTCCTCATATATTACTGGCGCCGCCTTGCCTATTGCCGGAGGCATGGCACCAGGATTATAAATTTACCTACTTTGAATTGAACCCAACCGCATCCTCTTAGGAGAGACGCCATATGTTCGTTTAAATGCACGACCAAACGAATTTGGTTGCGCGTAATTCAAGCGATAAGAAATTTCCTTTATCGACAGAAAAGTTTCTAGAAGATATTGCTTAGCTAAGCTCATCCGGACATCTATGACAATTTGTTTGTAGGTAGTGGCGCTCTGGTAAATATTTTCACGAAGATTTCTTGGAGACATATTCAGTTTAAGTGCAACCTCCTCCAAACTAATGCCAAGATTGCCAGGTTGCAACATAATACGATGAACTTTCTGGACTACGTTATCCACCGCCCCGCGCTCTGACACCATCTCTGTACACTGAGCCTCACATAACAAATAAAGCTCGTGATCAGCACCATTGACAGTAGTCTTAAGCCACTCTGCGGGAAAGTATATGCATAGGTATGACGCATCAAACTGAATAGAACATTTAAAGAACCGTTGATAACTGGTCTCATAACTAGGTAATGAATAGTCCGCATATATGTGCATTCTTGACAGATCAGTTGATGGGGGAAGCATACTAGAGAGCATATTATACTTTGAGCAGAGAAAGTCCTCTCGCTCTAATCGCGATGGTAAATGATCAAGCAATCTAATGCCTGCGGTATCTTTGTTTTTGAATAGTTGAAAATCAAAATTACTGTAGGACAAACTTGAAAATCTCGATGACACTTGGAGAGCTTTCTCAATATTCTTACTGTTAATAATTGCATATCCTAAAATCCCTAAAGACGACAATCGAACAGTCTTTGAGAAGTTGAGAATAATATCTGGAATAATTTGATCTTGAGTGTTGTAAAGAACTTGCTTGAAATCGGCAAATACCGCCTTTCCTATCTCGCCAGCATGAACATCGCGCAAAGACAGTCCTATCTCACCGAGAATTCGATCAAACTGAAACCTCTTCTCCTCGGGGATGCATCCAACAAGTAATCGAAAATAGGTCATTAAGGCCTTGTGAGTCTGCTGCTCAAAACTAATTAAATTAATATTACCCCCAATGACTATGCATGTAGGCCATATGAGGCTACGGTTGACAGCTATTATTAGCCATAGGCCTCATCTAATATTTTTCCGAGTAATGAGATCGGTAAAATTACCGGTTTCCCTGTTAATTCACGAACAAGTCGCCAATGGTCACGGCCAAAAGCCAGGCAGTCCAACACAATAAGATCAGCCCCCTTAGCTACTAAACTTTGCGTCGCTTCCCCTAGTTCAGCGAGCGTATTGTCACTCGGCGAAATTGTTGTGGATAAGATTGAAACTCCTAGATTATTCCAGTGTTTAATTTCTTCGTCACTTGTAATCCCGTCTGGTTGCACCACTCCTATGACCCCATCCTTAGGTAGCAAAGACATCGCAGTGCTTTCCATAACTAGGCTAGGACAAATAACACCTGGCAGCCCTTCTAATGAGCGCCATGGAATAGTGCAACACATCAGTACTATTTCACTGCCCACAGCTTTTAGATTAGCAATCACTTTCTTTGCTTGCTGGTCAATTTTGGCGTGGGACACATACAACCAAGACCCATCCTCCATCTCTACAGGACAACCAGTGCTAATAGGCTCAGCTGCCATTGTCTCTAACTGCATATCCGTCAAACCATCTAGGGCACCGCAAATATCCAAGGTTGCCGACGTCTCTAAGTTTTCCCTTATGAAATCTTCCGTACTTCGAGAAAGACGAGAATATGTCACTATTTTTACTGTTCTCACTCTATACTCCTACCTATTAATTTCATTATGGTCAGGGTTTTTATTGTCAAATCGATGGAAAATTACACTAGCGAGCAAACCATATAATATTTCTCTATCAAAACCATTACCCTTAGTAGGTAACGACCGTGATTCAAATGTTTTTTACGATCTGGAGTAATCGTGTCTACTCTTTAGTATAGATAGATCCCTATAATTAGAAATAATCCTTCTATAAGTCGGAGATAACTGACATGTCAGAGCGACCGAAAACATCTTCTAAGCCCTCTCCTACAAAAGAGGAGCTGCATCGCAGCGCATGGCAAAAGTTAAAACATGAAGATCTCGGATCGGCGGTGCATATATGCCAATATTTGAATTCGACTTTCCCTGACTATCCAGATGGTTGGCATATATCAAGTCACGTTGCCCTTAAGCTTGGGAACGCAAGTAAAGCCAAAAGCTATATAGAAAAAGCACTTTCTATACAACCGTCTAATCCAGTTTGGCAAATTCAAATGGCTCAGTGCCTCCAATCTCTTGGGCAATTTTCAAGCGCCATAAAAATGGCTAGAGAACTAGCCCTAAAAGTATTTAAAACGGCAATCCAATACTCAGCCCTTGGCCGCCTTCTAACACAACAATCTGAATACAGTCTTGCCTTAGAAGCATATCAGGCGGCAATTAAATTAGAGCCAACAATCGGAATTCATTATTACAACAAGGCCGCTGTCCAGAGGTTCATGGGGGACCTTCGCGGAGCAGATCAGTCTGCAACTAAAGCTATCAAGTTAAACTCGACCTACTATGAAGCTTACTTACTACGTAGCGAACTCAAAAAACAAACCATTGGCAGTAATCATGTTGCTGAGCTTGAAAGCTTACTTAACAAAGGGATCAATTCATGGCGAGGGAAAGTACAAGTTTGTCATGCTTTAGCCAAAGAATATGAAGATTTAGATGAATATCAGAAATCTTTCCAGTGGTTAAAGGAAGGAGCGGATAAACGTCGAGCTAACATGCAATATGATGTTAGCAATGATGAGCAGACCATCAACAGGATCATAAATACCTACAATCAAGGTACCTTTAAAAAGGGTATTGAAGGACATACATCTAAGGAGCCAATTTTTATTATTGGGTTGCCACGAACTGGAACAACACTAGTTGAAAGAATGCTAGGGAGTCATCCTGATACTCATAGCATGGGGGAACTGAATAATTTCTCACAGCAATTGATGATACTGGCTCATAAAGCTAAAAAGGACGAACAAATGTCCCGTAATGATCTTGTCAGCCTCACGTCGACATTAGATTTTAAAAAGTTGGGTGAATCTTATATAGAAAGTACTCGTCCTTTTACTGGCCATACCACACATTTTATTGACAAATTACCATTAAATTTTTTGTATGCAGGGCTAATAAATTTAGCACTCCCGAATGCCAAAATAATTCACCTTACTCGACACCCAATTGATACTTGCTACGCCATTTATAAGAAGCTTTTCAAAGATGCTTATCCATTCTCCTATAATCTTGAAGATTTAGGTAAGTATTATGTAGCCTACTCAGAATTAATGACGCACTGGCAGAAGATGCTTCCGGGGAAAATATATTCTCTGGCTTACGAAGATTTGGTACAAGATACTGAAATAGAAACACGAAAGTTACTAGATTTTTGTAAGCTCTCTTGGAATGATGCTTGTCTCAATTTTCATCAAAGCGCTGAAGCTTCCACTACAGCCAGTGCCGCGCAAGTCAGGATGCCTATTTACGGGTCTTCTGTAAGAAAATGGCGTCATTACGAAGATCAATTAACCCCACTTATCAGAATATTACAAAATGCAGCTATTATCAGCTAGGCATGAGATCAACTAAACGTGACTATCAAAGACCTGCGGACATGCCTCCAGCAACAGGCATGCATACACCAGTCATGTAAGTGGCTTTATCGCTGGCTAAAAAAACCACAGCATGGCCTATCTGGTCGGGGTTAGCTGAATATCCGAGAGGGATACTTTCTGATTCTATTGCAATAGCATCTTCTAAACTAATCCCATTCTCATCTGACATACGCTGCATTAAGTTATCATACATTTGAGTTGTGATTGACCCTGGGCATACTGCATTGACTCTTATACCTTGACTGGCATATTGCAGAGCTAATTGCTTGGTTAACCCAACAACCGCAAATTTACTGGCTGTATAGTTTGCCGGTATTCCTTCTATAGCACCCAATCCGGCTAAAGAGGCTATGTTGACTAACACTCCTCTATCTTGCTTAAGCATATTAGGAATAATCGCAGAGCACATATTAACTGTTCCCAGCAGATTTACTGCTAAACTTGCAGTCCAATCATCCTCCCTAATCTCGAGAAAATCACTCACACCCGCAGCAATGCCTGCGTTATTAACCAATAAATCAACTGGGCCTAACGACCGCCTTACCTGCTCAACTGCATTTGAGATCGACATAGGAGAGGTAACATCACACTCAATAGAGCAGGCTTTTACGCCGAGAGATTCAAGGTCTTGAGCTACCGTATCTAATCCAACAGCATCAGTCAGATCTAAAGCGGCAATATTGACGCCCGCCAAAGCCAGTTGTCGGCAAATAGCTCTGCCAATGCCTTTGGGGTGGCCAGCGCCCGTAACAATTGCTGTTTTACTACTTATAGTTTTCATATCTTTTAGCTAAACCAACCTCCTATGTTATTGGCCACTTATGAGTCAATGCCTTGCTCAAAGATCTCAAGAGCGGACAATAGCCATTTAGGTGCCAAGGCCTTATCACCAACACCACCATAAGTTAGCAAACCCTCCTCTGTTATTTCTCCAGAGCGGATTCCTTCTACCACTTCTTCCAGATCCGCAGTGAATTTTTCAATAAATTCTTCTTCCATAACATCTAAGGTGAGGTGGATGGCTGGTGGAACGTTGACACCCAATAGACTCCAACCTTTCTTCTCTAAACCGCCAACAACCAAAGTAATATCAAAATCATCAGCCCCTATCATTTGCAACGGGCCATCAGTTTTCCAGGCAACAAGGCCTTCAATGGATTCGACCTTTCTAACAATGATGCTTTTAAGCCTCAGTATATGCTTTGCATTTTCCAGATAACCCTCTCGACCCCAAAAATGCATTAGCGCCCAAATACCTGCGATAGGTCCCATTGTTCTGCTTCCTACAAAGCCTTGCGATAGATATGTGCCACAAGCCCATTCATTAATCGGCATAAAATGGTACTGCTGTTCAGCTTGAGATCGCCAGAGGATGGTCGAGCAAGGTTTTGGTGCATAACCATACTTATGCAGATCAGCTGAGATAGAACGGACTCCTGGTACTGTGAAATCATAAAAGGGAAGTTCAACGCCCAGCTCTCGGAAAAATGGCAAAATATACCCACCAACACAGGCATCAACATGCAACCAAAGATCCGCCTTGATCGCGATTTGACCGAATTCTTCTATTGGGTCAACAGTCCCATAAGGCCAATTAGGCGCCGAACCAACAATCCCAATGGTATTGGGTCCAACTGCTTCTCTAATACCCTCTATATCAACACTCAGATCATCTTTTTGAGGTACCGTGACAACTCTAATATCGAGATACTTCGCCGTTTTGTGTACCGTTGAATGGGTTGAGTAAGGTGCTACGATTTCAGGTTGTTTGATGTGAGGTTTAGTCGCCCTCGCCCATCCTCGCATAGCATGTAGTCCACTGAAATTACTTTCTGTGCCCCCTACTGTGAGGTTAGCTCTAGCAGCTTCGCCGCCGTTAAGTAGATCGATACAAATATCTAAGACATCGTTCTCCATTTTAGCAGCCGCGGATTCTCGAAAAGAAAACAAACCATTCCAGTCCATAAATTCTACAAATGCGTCATGCACTAACTTTTGCATCTCGTTTTGGCCCTGGAAGCTAGTGCTAGCCAACTTGCCGAGTTGACCATCAGTCATCTCTCCACGCAGTGCGATAACCTGATCCATGACAGCCTCATATGAACTGCCTTCTACCGGTAATTTGTACAATGTTTCAACCATAACCGTCCCTCTGGACTACACTATAAGTTTAGGACATAAAATCACCTAAACTAAAACCTTGGTAGACCCCTAAGTGGGTACATTGTAAGGATATAGGTAATACTATACTTGTAGGAGAAGACAATTGGCTATTATGAAACACTTCTCAAAAAAAAGAGGGGTCCACAAGTGTTTAACGCTGAGGAAATATTTTGACTGAAGGTATGATGATGTCATCTTGTTGGTCCGATATGCTAGCCAGACTGATAACCGCAATTGGGAAAGATGATTTTTGCGAGTGTCTAGCCGAATGTTGCCAAAACCTCACGGGATACAATAGTGCGGTAATGATTATTTTTACTCCTCATCGGAAACCGAGTTTGATATATAACAATTTAAACCAAGATGATATGGAGCCGACTCTTGGACCATACTTCGCTGGAGCCTACTTACTTGACCCATTTTATGTTCTATACAAAAGCAATGCCACAGATGGTATCTATCGCCTGACAGATATTGCGCCTGAAGAGTTTTTTGACACGAAATATTACCGGAACTATTTCCACGACACGCGGATTATTGATGAAACAGCCATTATGCTGAAGATAAATGAGGGGTTTCATCTGAACGTCTCACTTTGTTTACGCGAAGGCGGGGATGTAAGCAGATTAAACGCGGATGCATTAAAACTTGTCTATCCTTTTTTATCAGCGGCCTGTCTGCAACATTGGTCTCGTGAGGAACAAATAGCCCCCCTTCGAGCCACTGGTTCTTCTGCCGGTGAATTTGGCACCACTCTCGATGCTGCGTTTAGTAGTTTTGGGACAAGTTTTCTCACCCCCAGAGAGTGTGAGATTGTGCACCTAATTTTGAAAGGCTACTCTACTAAATCAATCGCCAAACTCTTAAATATTAGTGACGGTACCGTCAAGGTTCACCGTAAACGCTTCCATGTAAAATTAGAGGTCTCATCGCAAGCCGAACTGTTTTCACTTTTTTTAGAAGCAATATCCATGGTACCGCTTGGCAGTAACAAAGATCCACTAGAGCTTTACTACCTTAGTCAACAGCCAAACAATCACATAGAGAGTGCTGTATAACCAATAGTAGGTATTTGCTTTAAATGCTTCCTCAGTTATCTTCCGAGGGTTAAGTTTCTATAAAACAACTGATATCAAAGTATATGTTGCTAGATAGCCTAAGACTAAAATTATCGATATATTAATTAGCATTAAATAATAAGAAGACAGCCATGGCTTTGGACAACTCCATGATGGATAACTCCCCTGATAATCCTAAAGATAATAACGCTGTATTAATTGCTGCCTGTGGTAATGGAGTTTCAGGAGTAATTATTTTTGCTTTACTCCCAATACTTTTGGCAGTTTGTGCAGATGATTTGCAACTGTCAGACACTCAAACTGGTTTTTTAGCCTCGACCTATTTCGCGAGTTACGCTCTTGTGACGGCTATCTCTATTTTTTGGATTGTTAAAATTGAATGGCGAGAAGCAAGTTACGCAGCGATAGGCGTTATGGTGGTCGCTATAATATTTATGATTATCTCAAAGACCTACCACGCCACTCTAATTGGTTTCTTTTTCTGCGGTATCGGTGCGTCAATACTTCATACACTAGGCTATGGCATTGTATCGGAGATGAAAGATACTGATCGCGGATTTGCTCTCAAACTTATACCTGAGCAACTAGTTCCTGCTGCGATATTATTACTTTTGTCAGCTTATTTTTCAGAACTTCTAAATTTTAATACTCTCTTTTCTTGCATATTAGGGGTATTAATAATTCACGCATTTATAGTGTCTGACATACCAAAAGAACGGGTAGCTAAACCTGATAATGCAAAATTCAATATCTTGAGTGGAACTGGCCTTGCCCTATTGGCTCTGTGTATTTCTTTCGCTGGTTTCGCGGGTTTATGGGCCTTTTTAGAACGGATCGCAAACAACAGCGGAATAAATATCGATCTTGCTGGCCAGTTAATTAGTATCGGCTTAATCAGCGCAGGCATAGGTCCCTTAGCTGTTCCATTTGTGCCCCCACAATTGGGACGAAGCAAGCCACTAATTTTTTCAACTATTATGGCAATCTTGCCTCTTATAATGTTATCGGACACCACACCTTTAAAATATGCCCTGGTGATGGTTTTCCTGCCCGCAGCTTGGTTTATGGGCAATGCTTATTTCTGTAGTGTTGTTTCCGACAAAGATGACACTGGCAGAATGATAGGTTTAATCCCTTTTGCTCTCTCTTGTGGCGCTATTATTGGACCATCTGTGTTTGGATGGTTAATCGATAATTACGGATTTTCATCTGCCTATTGGTTTTGTGCCTTGTCTTTCGGCACAGGTGCTACCATTATTTTATTCTTGAACCGATCCACACATGGAGATTCAAATGGCCGAAACACTTAGGAAAGAAAATGTCCTTTTCTTAGAGTACAGTATAAAACGTGTTTGGATGGCCGCAGGTGCCTCAAAAATTCATGCAAATTATGTGGCTGATGCGATCACGTTTGCCCATAAGCAGGGCAAGCTTAACCAAGGCCTTGGTGTCTATGAGGCAATTGATATAGCGCTTGAAATGGGTCTTTTAGATATAAAGGCCGAGCCAAAGGTAATTGCTGAGGGACCCACGTGGGCGACTATTGATGGTAATCGTTCAAGTGGCTATTGGTGTCTAAATATGATGGCAGATATCGCCATAGAAAAAGCCAAAACCCAAGGTATAGCTATTGTTTTCGGAGGCAACCATAACGACGCAGGTAGTTTTGCACGATATGTTTATAAAGCCTTCGAACAAGATATGATGGCCTTTTCATCTAACAATACTGTACCACTCGCAGCACCATTTGGGGGCCTATTCAACAAGCTGTCTTGTGCGCCTTTTGATGCTATTACTCCTGCTGGAGATAGAAACCCTATCTGGACCAGTGTAGCCCTAGCAGAATTTTATGATGCAGATATTTCAGAAGCTGCTTCTCACAACAAAAAGTTAAAAGGTAAGTGGTTGATTGACCCAGAGTCTGGCGATTTAACGGACGATGTTCGACCCTATGCTAGACCCATCGAAGACTATGGTCGAGTATGGGATTGTTCTGCCGCAGGTCAAATTGAAAATCCTCGTACCTACGCGCTAAACATGTGGAACGAAGCCATGACCGCGATCATTAATCCGCTAGGCGTTCCATCCACTAGCTTACCAACTGTTGAAGACATTGTTGACGGGAAAGACAAAAATACTTCTCCAACCGTTGGCGGGAGTTATTATTTATGCATTAACCCCTCAGTATTTGGCTCCATCGACCAAGTCAAAGCCCGCTCCGATGAATATGTTTCAGCTGTAGAAGACTGCCCTCCTAGACCTGGCCACTCTGTTCGGGTGCCGGGATCTGAAGGATACAGAAAAATCATTGAAAACGAACAGATGGTTGACGTGCTCACTAATCATTGGAAGCCTTTTTTTATTAAGATCGCAAATCGATACAATCTTAGCGAAAAAATACTTAGAGACGAATTTAAAGCTCTAAACGCATAACACTCTGTCAGGTGAGTTCGACTGCAGCCTGACTAATACTTTCCCGTAGAACTCTTACCAGTTCTTTAATCTGATCTCTTGTCATGATCAGTGGTGGAGAGATCACCACTATATTGCCAACTGGCCGCACAATAACGCCTTTAGCCAAACAGATTTGATAAACTCTATGCGCCAACATCAAGGGTTCTTTAGATACCTTATCTGATACAAGGTCAATTCCCAGCATGAATCCTTGCCCACGCACATCACCAACAATAGATAGATCCTCTAGTTGCTTTGCATGACTCTGTAAATACGGCCCTAAGTCACGGACATTTTGTAAAATATTCTCAGCATCTAGTATTTCTAAATTTTTTAGCGCAGCGGCACAGGCCACTGCATGGCCGGTATAAGTAAAACCCATAGAAAACAAACCATCTTCAATTTGCGGCTGGCTAATTACCTTATATATATCCTGTGAGAAAATGGCGGCACCCAGTGGAATATATCCAGAATTAATACCTTTTGCTAATACAAGCACATCTGGTACATAGCCAAAAACTTTCTCCGATGTAATCCATTCACCCAATCGACCGAAAGCAGTTACTACCTCATCAGCGACAACCAAAATGTCATACTTTTTACAAACGTTAGCTACCATTGCGTGATAACCCTCAGGTGCGACTAAAACCCCTCCAGCACCCATAATCGGCTCGGCGATAAAAGCTGCGATATTCTCCGAACCATTTTGGATGATATGTTCCTCCAGTTCATCACATAGATATTGGCTATATTGATGCTCCGATAGGCCGTCAGACCCTGCTGGCCGGCGATACATATCAGCTGCTGATACATAACTGATCCAATCTTGGCCAACCGCATCAAAACTATACTTCGTCGCCTCAATCCCAGTAAGAGTAGCTGCAATGTAGGTGCTACCATGGTAGGCATTGACTCGAGAAATTATTTTTTTCTTATTAGGCTTTCCACGTAAATTATTGTAATAATGGATTATCCTTATAGCCGAATCATTTGCCGTAGAACCGCCGCAGGTAAAATAGACATGGTTTAAATTACCTGGCGCTAATATTGCTAACTTTTCAGCTAATTCAGCAGCAGGCTCATTTGTAGTGTGTCCGAAAGGATTGTAATACTGCATCTTTTCAATTTGAGTGCTTATCGCATCTGCCATCTCCTTATGGCTATGCCCAATATTGGCACACCAAAGTCCTGCAATAGCATCAAGGTAACGGTTGCCTTCAATATCGGTCACATAGCAACCAGAAGCCGAACTAATAACATGACTTCCTTCTGTTTGGAATGTTGAGAAATCAGTATATGGGTGAATGACATGGTCTTTATCTTTTTGCCAAATGTCCGACCCTTTCGCTCTCGAGGTACTTGAACTATGCGGCGGTTTCTTCTTCATTAAATACTAACTCCCTTCGCTCTTTCGAAAACCCATGCAACCATGAGCCACAAAATGTAAATATTCCCCTTAATGGGTACTTAATATGTACCTTGAACTAGTTATTTAATAACGTTTTAATAGGATTGAATTCGACACATTATGAGAAGAGCTTGTCCAATCGATTTATGTCATCTAATAGTTGGTATGCATCACTCGCAGAAATGATTGGAGTAATCGGTGATGATGCCTTTTGTCTGACTTTTGCCAACTTATGCGAAACTATGACCGGTTATGACAGCACTGTCATCATCGCTCTTGTGGAAAACCACAAACCAGCCCTAGTATTTAGCAATCTAACTCCAGAGGATGAACTAACAACTCTGAGCACATACTTTGATGGTGCTTATCTATTGGATCCTTTTTACAATTTGTATAAAAAAGGGGCCAACGAGGGTGTCTACAGGTTAAATGAGGTCGCCCCTGAGCTTTTTATAGAAACTGAATATTATAAAAGATATTTTAAAAACACACGCATAATCGACGAAACGGTTATATTGGTTAAAATTAATAAGGAGGTTACTCTTGGGGTCGCTTTTGGTATACGTAAAGGAGACGTCCCACGAGGATTTAAAATTCAAGAAATGCGTGAAACCTTTCCAATTTTTGCATCTGCAGCAAGACAGCATTGGTCACGAGAAAATCAACTATATCCACTCTTAAATGATGATTTAAACCACGGTCAATTTGGCAGTACTTTAGACGCCGCTTTTAAAAATTTTGGCACTGAATACCTAACCATGCGTGAATGTGAAATTGTCAGACTTATTCTAAAAGGATACTCAAGTAAAGCTATAGCGAACCTTCTAAAAATTAGTGTAGACACAGTTAAAGTGCACAGGAAACGTTTTCATTCAAAACTTGAAATCACATCCCAAGCTGAGCTTTTCTCTCTATTTCTTGAGGCTATCTCAATGGTACCTTTGGGTGACACCAAAGACCCCCTGTATTACTACTATCTCTCCCAACAGAAAACCCATCCAGAATCCATGAGACTAAATACAGTCTAATAAAACACAGTAGTTTATGTGGCCACCATTAGAATTCAATTCGAATCAATCGTAACTGCGTTTTCAGTGGAAGATTCGGACCCTATTCGTTTGCCGGCTCCCATCATGACGCCTATCCAACGTGTTTCATTTTGGCTTTCAAGGGCGATCTTTAACATAATGGTTAACGGAATAGATAATAGCATTCCAACCGGGCCCAGTACCCAACCCCAAAGCACCAAAGAGACAAATACAACTAGGGGTGACAGATTGAGGCCGCGCCCCATCCATCGTGGCTCAAGCACATTGCCCATAATGAGATTAACGACTACAAATCCAACAAGAGTAAGACCCGCCTCAAACGCCCCAAGTTGCACTAAGGCCAAAAGCACCGCTGGGACTGCAGCGATAAAAGAGCCCACTGTAGGAATAAAATTAAGTAAGAAGGCCACCAGCCCCCACAACACAGCGTAATCAACGCCTAGAATACTCAACCATAAAAAGATGACAAAGCCCGTAAGCAAACTAATCGCCGCCTTAATTGCTAAATAGCTGTGAACACTCTCTGAAAACGTGCGCAACCACTCTTGGGAATCGTTATTACCTTTTGCAGCGCGAAGCTTTTCACCAAAGCTGACGTTTTCAGCCAAGATAAAAATAACAGTAAGAAGAATCATAACGGCATTGGTCATAACATTACCAAAGGATGCCAAGGTTGTACCCACCACACCCATAACGGCACCAGGGTCAAAGCTACTACTCCACTGTTCAGCATTGATGGTGATTCCGCGCTGACTCAACCACTGCTGGATGGAGCTACTCATAGCTGAAAGTTTCGCTGAGTATTCAGGCACGTCTTGGCGAAAGTTCTCTACCGAAGAACCAATAACAGCACCAAGTAGCAATCCCACAGAAAGAACGAGCCCGATCACTAAAAAGATCGCCACACCGTTTGGCAAACGATAACCCTTAAGCAAAGCTAGCAAAGGTGAGACGATCATAGCTATGAAAACGGCAAGTAAAAAAGGCACCAACAGTGGGCCAGCCATTTTTAGACCAGAGACGACAATGACAAAGGCGGCTGCAACCAGTAAAAACCGAGAAAATGAAGATGTTTTTTCTATCATCCTGTACCTCCAGCTAATGAAACATGTTTTACGAGTTAAAAATCCTATTTGTGCGGGAGTGTAACATTACCAAGAAGCCAGAGTCGTCTTCATCACTAGTACCAAAGATTAAAGGAGGTTGATAGTATTAAAACTTATCAGGATATTTTGCTTGGAAGCCGCTGTAGTATTCCTTAATTACCACTAGGTCAGCCTCACTGTCCCCCGTCGGCTGATAAAGATCACCGATAATAAATTGTTTGCCCTGAAAATCTAGACTGATCAAGAGAATTGGGCAGTCTAGTAGTTTCGCAATCCGCAAGAACCCGGTTTTCCACCGACTGACCTTTGAGCGGGTTCCCTCTGGCGCAAGGCCAATGACTACACCATCTTCACGATTAGATAAATCAGCCACATATTGAACTATGTCTTCGGGTTGCTCGCGATTGGTTGGTATGCCACCTAGCCAGCGCATAAACCAAACCACCCCAGGTTTGAATAAAGTATGCTTACCAAGCCAGCGAACCCGCAAGTTAAGCCCAAGCACCGCGGCCATTGCAAAAACGAAGTCCCAATTGGAGGTGTGGGGGGCGGCAACAATTAGGAGGCGCTTAACATTTGGTATGTTGCCAACAACCCGCCATCCAAATAGATTTAGAACGGTTCTACCAAAACAGCGGGCAAGAGCACCTCTAGTGCCCCGCAGGTGCTCTGGAACCTGTTCCTGTGTTGCGGGATAGCCTTTATTTGGCACTCTACAATCCTATTTTTCAAAGCGACATCGAAATAAACAGAAAAAATAAGTGAATGTTCACTTACGTTTAAAGTCTTTTATAATCTAAAATCTAGCTGGGTGTCTTCCTTGAAATTGACTGTAATACTCCTTGATAGCCACTAAATCTGCATCGTTATCACCGCTTGGGTGATACAGATCCCCTATAAATATAATTTTACCCGGAAAATTGAGTCCTACCATAAGAATTGGACAATCCAACGTTTTGGCAATACGCAAAAATCCTGTCTTCCATTTTTCAACTTTCTTGCGGGTCCCTTCTGGTGTTAAACCAATAATGACACCTTTCTCTCGCTTAGCTATACGAGCAACATTATCAACAATCATTTTTGGATTTCTACGGTCGGTAGGTATTCCCCCTAACCATTCCATGAACCAAACAACGCCAGGCTTAAAAATAGTGTGTTTGGCCATCCAGCGCATTCTCAAATTTAAGCCTAAAATAGTCGCCATTGCCAATACGAAATCCCAATTTGAAGTATGGGGTGCTCCAATCAATATGAAACGCTTTAAATCAGGAATGCTGCCCTCGACACGCCATCCCAGAATTTTTAAAACCGATCGACCCATCCATCGTGAAAACCTGCTTCGATTGCCGCGCAGGTGCTCTGGTACTTGATCTTGGGACAATGTTATTTTAGTCATCGTTTAATGCCGCCTTGTGATCGGATGATTGTTTAGTGTTCGCGGGTAGCACGAAATCTAATATCCGGGTGCCGCTCTTCGGACAGAGATAAGTTGACTCTGGTTGGAGCAAGGTAGGTCAAATGACCACCCCCGTCTAGAGCAAGATTATCTTCCGCTTTGATCCTAAACGCCTCTAAGGTTTTAACATCCTCTGAGTCCACCCACCGAGCAGTATGTACATTGATAGGCTCATAGATCGCTTCAACTCCATACTCTTCGCGCAAACGGTAGGCCACTACGTCAAATTGTAGCTGCCCAACAGCTCCCACCACAATATCGTTATTTCGGAAAGGGAAGAACACCTGAGTACTGCCCTCTTCTGACAGTTGACGTATGCCGTTTTGAAGCTGTTTCGCCCTTAGTGGATCTTTTAGGCGGATACGCTTAAATAGCTCTGGCGCAAAGTGCGGTATACCACTGAACTTAAGTGTCTCTCCCTCAGTAAATGTGTCACCGATCTGAATGGAGCCATGATTATGTAGCCCTATAATGTCGCCAGCAATAGCTTCTTCTACCGAGATTCGCTCACCTGCTTTAAAACTAAACGCATCTGATACGCGCACATCTTTTCCAGTACGAACATGCTTCATTTTCATACCCTTGGTATATTTGCCGGAACATATCCGTAAAAAAGCAATACGGTCGCGATGCTTTGGGTCCATATTGGCTTGAATTTTAAAGACAAAACCACTGAACTTGCCTTCATCGGCAACAACTTCACGTTGAGCCGTAGACCTTGCCTGTGGCGGTGGCGCCCATCGAACAAAATCATCTAACATTTCACGTATACCAAAATTACCCAAAGCAGTACCAAAAAATACAGGTGCCAGTTTGCCCGATAAAAATTCGTCCATATCAAAAAGGTTTGTCGCTCCTTTAACCAGCTCCAATTCTTCAAGTACGTCATCGGCATAGTCACCCAAGGCTTCTCTTGCCTCGGGAGACTCTAGGCCTTTAACTTGAATATCATCGGTCAATGTATGTCCCTTACCCTGGACATAGACATGGATGGTGTCGGTGTAAAAATTATAAACGCCTCGAAACTCACGCCCCATACCAATAGGCCAATTAATGGGAGCACCTTTAATTTTTAAAACGCTTTCAATTTCATCGAGAAGGTCAATCGGGTCACGAATGTCTCGGTCCATTTTGTTTACAAATGTCAGTATCGGTGTATCTCGCAAACGACAAACATCCATCAGCTTTATTGTTCGTGCCTCTACCCCTTTTGCGCCATCAATCACCATCAGAGATGAGTCTACTGCCGTGAGTGTACGATAGGTGTCTTCAGAGAAGTCTTCGTGACCTGGAGTATCAAGGAGATTTACCATGCAATCGTGGTAAGGAAACTGCATTACAGAGGAGGTTACAGAGATACCTCGCTCTTTCTCCATGGCCATCCAGTCGGATGTAGCGTGACGATCACTTTTTCTACCCTTTACCGTTCCAGCTACCTGAATAAGGTTGCCAAGAAGTAACAACTTTTCTGTAATCGTCGTTTTACCCGCATCCGGGTGAGAGATGATCGCAAATGTTCTTCGATCTGAAACAGATTGGCTCATGATGAAATTTGTATATGATTAAAAGTCGGGCATTATAGCCTCGCGGCGAGCGGGGGTCAGCTAATAAAATCACCCTATTTAAACCGATCTCATTGGAATAATGTCGCGTATACTGGCTCTGACAGAAAAAATTGCCTAACCATGCCTCAAAATTAGGCAAGGAATGATAAGTTGATGGGCTGAGACAGGGTGAGGAGTAAAAGAAATGAAGTACCAAGGCCAGACAGATTATGACCACAAGGGCGCTTCACCACGTCGTGGTGTTCTTCTGTGTAACCTAGGTACACCTGATGCACCTAGAACCTCGGAACTTAGGCGCTACTTAAAGCAGTTCCTCAGTGATCCTAGAGTGGTTGAAGTGCCTCGTTTGATTTGGTGGCTAATTCTTAACTTAATTATTCTAAGAATACGGCCTCGCCGGTCTGCCAAACTTTATAAAAGTGTTTGGACAGAGGGCGGTTCTCCATTGCTGGTTTACAGCCAAGCCCAAGTTAATGGAGTTAAGAAGCTCTTAGATGAGAAGTATGATAGTGACATTCCGGTTGTACTGGGAATGCGTTATGGCAACCCTTCTATTGAATCTGCGATTAATGACCTTACTGAGCAGAACGTGCGAGAGATTACGATTCTCCCTCTGTATCCTCAATACTCCGGGGCCACAACAGGCTCTACGTTTGATGCCGTTGCCGATGTTTTTAAAAAGACTCGCTGGGTTCCGCAGCTTAATTTTGTGGGCGGGTATCACCAGTCAGAGGCATTTTTGGATGCGCTTTGCGCTTCTATTAAACGCCACATAGAAGCCCACGGTCAGCCTGATAAACTGGTGATGTCCTACCATGGCACACCACAGAGCTATTTAAAAAAGGGCGACCCTTACCACTGTCTATGTCACCAGACCACTCGACTGATCGTAGAAAAAATGGGTTTGGATAAAGAGAAAGTCATGACCACGTTTCAGTCTCGTTTCGGCCGCGAACCTTGGCTACAACCCTATACCGACAAAACTCTTGAGGCCATGCCTGAAGACGGGATAAAACATGTGGCCATTATGTGCCCGGGCTTTTCTTCAGACTGTCTAGAGACCATCGAAGAAATCAATATGGAAGCGCGTGAGAGTTTTTTGCATGCAGGTGGGGAGCAGTTCCATTACATTCCCTGTCTTAACGATGATCCTGAGCATATTGAAGCTCTAGCGAGCATAGTTGGCAAATACTTGGCCAATTAACTAACCTGATTTAACCATACCTGAAGGACACTTGAGCAGTTCTGATTAGTGCGTTCACAGGCTATCTCATCGGCTCGGGTCTCGCCTTGATTGATAATAACAATGGGCTTATTTTGTTGTTTGGCCCAAAGACAAAATCGATATCCTGAATAGGTGCTCAGAGAAGAACCTACAACTAGTAACCCCGAAGCTCCAAGCATTTCTGCTTCAGCATCTGCAACTCTTTGTTTGGGTATTGAGTCTCCAAAAAAAACCGCATCGGGCTTGAGGATTCCTCCGCAATACTCGCAGTCAGGTACCTTCATCGATGAATAATCGAGTTCATCTATATCTGCATCGCCATCAGGAGCTATGGTCCCCGCTAGCGAGGCAAAATCTGGGTTGTTCTGCTCCAGCCACCTTTGCAAAGGACTACGCGGAAATTTCAAATGACATGATATACAGGAGACAGTATCGACCCGTCCGTGAAGATCAATCACATGCTGACTCCCCGCTCTCTGATGCAAACCATCAACATTTTGCGTGACTAAACAACGAATATGTCCCAACTTTTCTAACTCTGCTAATACACTGTGTGATTCATTAGGTATTGCTTGGCTCATAAAACGCCAGCCGACCATGTTGCGTGACCAAAATCGCTGTCTTGCATTATGTTGCTGAACAAATTCTTGATGCTTTACAGGCGGTTTACGCTGCCAAATACCTTTGTCATCGCGATAAGTAGGAACACCAGAATCAGCACTGACGCCAGCGCCCGTAACCACCAACCATTGCTTGTTCTGAATAAGTTTAGCTATCACATTTAACACTTCAGGTTCCTCAAATAGATGCTATAACCAAAAAAACGGCAGTTACTTGATGTCATAACCCTAAATTTTGCAGGTTTAACCGCAAAGTTGTGAATTATGACAAGGCTAGCCGTATAATGGCGAAAAACTACTAACCTTAGTGTACCTCAGGTATTGGCGTTAAAAACATTGGAAAAATTAGACATAAAATCTCACATGGATAGTATCGGTGTTGCCGCTCTTAAATCGTCGAGAGTTCTGGCCAGAGCATCGACGAGTTTAAAAAATGACGCCTTGCTAAACATAGCGTCAGCGCTCGATGGCAACCGCAGAGATCTGTTAGCCGCTAATAATGCCGATATGAACAACGCGCGTAAAAATAATCTTGAGGCTGCTCTTTTGGAGCGCCTCGAACTTAATGATGAGCGCATTGACGCGATGATTGAGGGCGTCCGCCAAGTGGCGGCCATGCCTGATCTAATTGGGGATATTACCGACTTAGAATTAAGACCTAGCGGAATTAAGCTGGGTAAAATGCGCGTGCCTCTTGGTGTTATCGGAATTATTTATGAGTCACGGCCGAATGTGACTATTGATGCCGCTTGCCTGTGCCTAAAATCAGGTAATGCAACTATTCTGAGAGGTGGCAGCGAGGCTATTTTATCGAACCAAGCTATTGCTAATTGTATTAGTGAAGGCTTAGCCCGCTGTGGTCTTCCTGAAACTGCCGTACAGATAATCAAGATCACTGATCGGTCAGTGGTTGGCGAATTAATTACCATGACTGATTATGTCGATGTGATTATTCCTCGGGGAGGAAAAGGACTCATTGAGCGGCTGATAAATGATGCCAAAGTACCTCTAATTAAACATTTAGATGGTAACTGCCATGTCTATATTGATGATTATGCAGACCATGCCAAAGCGGTGAGTATTGCAATAAATGCAAAAACCCACCGCTATGGAGTATGCAATGCGATGGAGTCACTTCTGATCGCTGAGTCTGTTGCCTCAAGCCTTCTTCCCAGCCTAGCATCTGCTTTTGTTGCTGCAGGGGTTGAGCTCAGGGGCTGTGGTAAGGCTCAAAAAATAGTCACATCAATGAATCAAGCCACCGAGCAAGACTGGAGTGAAGAATTCTTGGCTCCTATTTTATCGGTGAAAGTTGTCAGTGGAATTGATGAGGCTATTGATCACATCAATCATTATAGTTCTAAACATACAGAGTCTATTGTTACCGAAAAAGAAGAGAATGGCCGTCGCTTTATCACTGAAGTCGACTCAAGCTCTGTCATGATTAATGCCTCGACTCGGTTTGCCGATGGATTTGAATATGGGCTGGGAGCAGAAATTGGTATTTCTACAGATAAAATCCATGCTCGAGGCCCAGTAGGTCTCACGGGACTCACCAGTCAAAAATGGGTAGTCTTCGGTGATGGGCAGGTTAGAGAATAAGATGTCAGTCGCTCTATTTGGTGGAACATTCGATCCTGTGCACAATGGCCACTTGCGCATTGCCAGTGAGCTAGCAGAACTACTTCCCGTGAACGAGTTAAGAATGATGCCTTGCGGGTTTCCCCCTCATCGGGATGACACCGAGGTTTCCGCCCATCAGCGACTAGAAATGTTGGAGTTGGGTATTGGCGTTAATAACTCAATTTTGTCTGTTGAAGATATTGAACTACAGCGTCCTGCGCCAAGCTACAGTATAGATACTGTGACTTTTATGCGGGAAAAGCTAGGGTCATCAACTCCACTTTTCTTATGCGTAGGAATGGATGCCTTAGCAACTATTAATACTTGGCGCCATTGGAAAGAACTATTGAGTTTTTGTCATATTGCTGTCTCATCGCGCCCGGGGTTTTCCGCCCCAAAACAGGGCCCGCTCTGCGAGTGGATTGCCCAGCACGAGAGCGACAATCTAAATGAAATTAAAAAGTGCCCCAGTGGGTATATTTATTTCTGTGATCTCACTATGTTGGCCATTTCATCGACAACTATTCGAGATAAAATAAAGCAAGGAAGTAGTATTCGCTATATGACACCGGAACCCGTAGTAAACTATATTCAACAACATCGCCTTTACGAGTAATTACAAACCATGAAACATAATCTACATGAAATCATCATCAATGCCCTTGAAGACGTTAAAGCGCAAGATATCATCAGCATTGATGTTAAAGAACTAACAGGCGTTATGGACACTATGGTAGTCGCCAGTGGCAACTCAAACCGTCAAGTCAAATCTTTAGCCAACAACGTCGTCGTGGATGCTAAGAAGGCTGGGTTTGATCTAATCGGTATTGAAGGTGACGACGTCTCTGAATGGATTTTAGTCGACTTTGGTGACGTGATTGTTCACATTATGCTGCCGGCTACTCGCGTATTTTATGACCTTGAGAAGCTGTGGTCACTGCGGCCGGACGATCGGCCAATCAGTGCCGATTCTGATACTACCATGCATGATATAAACGCCTTGGATCAAGACTAAATTGAAAATTCGTGTGCTAACAGTCGGTACACGAATGCCTGAATGGGTAGAGTCTGGTTGGGAAGAATACAACAAACGAATGCCCCCAGAGTTGCGGGTTCAGAGTGTTGAAATTCCTCTTGGTTCTCGCGGCAAGAGCCAGTCGCCAAAAAAAGCTATAGAAGCCGAAGGGGTCGCGATACTAAAGGCGATTGGAGAGAAAGACTACGTAATTGCTCTGGATGTTATTGGTAAAGGCATGAGTACAAAAAAACTGGCTACAAGTTTAATGGCGTGGCAAATGGAGGGTAGGAACGTTAGCTTTTTAATTGGAGGACCTGATGGCCTCTCCTCTGACTGTATAAAAAGAGCTGACATGCGTTGGTCTCTATCAGATTTAACTATGCCTCACCCGTTAGTGCGCATCATTCTTATGGAACAACTTTACAGAGCATGGACTATTACAACTAACCACCCATATCATCGTCAATAAAGGAGTTGATATAAAAACATGCAGCATGAAGCAGCGTTTTCAGATCCTACTCGCGAGCGAAATATTTTTGTGGGTAGAATAGTGATCGCTAGTTTCTTCGTGTTGGCAATGGCTTTAGTTCTATTAGCTAGGTATGCCGACCTCCAAGTGACGCAGCATCAAGACTTCGTGACTAATTCTGACAACAATCGTGTGCATATAAGACCCGTACCCCCAGCTAGGGGTGTAATCTATGATCGAAATGGGGAAATTTTGGCCGATAATCGTTCAGCATCTAATTTGACCATTATTCGAGAACGTACCAAAGACTTAAACAGTTTGATCACAAAAATTGGTTCACTTATTCAACTCTCTGATGCTGACATAAAGCGTTTTTATAAGCGGCTAGAGCGCAGAAGACCTTTTGAACAGACTCCTCTTAAATTCAATTTGAGTGCAGAAGAACAGGCTATATTGGCAGTCAACGAATATCTTTTGGAGGGCGTAAAAGTTAGCGCAAGATTAACTCGGTCTTACCCTAAGGGAGAGCTTTTTGCTCATGTAGTTGGGTATGTCGGCCGAATTAATGAGCGAGAACTTCGGGCAATTGACTCCATCAAATACAGCGGCACAGACTCTATCGGCAAAGTTGGACTAGAAAAATTTTATGAGCAAAATCTTTTAGGAGAGGTTGGCAGCGAGCATGTAGAAACAAATGCCAAAGGGCGAGTGATGAGGGTTCTTGATCAAGCCAACCCTAATGCAGGCAATGACTTAGTTCTGCATTTAGATAGCAGACTACAACAAATCTCTTACGATGCTTTTGATGGGGAACGTGGTGCATTAATCGCGATGGATATCAAAAATGGTGGCATCTTAGCCATGGTGAGTGCCCCAAGTTATGATCCTAATTTATTTGTATCAGGTATTAGTCAAAAGAATTACGATCTTTTGGTGAATTCGACTGACAAACCCCTATTTAATAGGGCTATTCGTGGACAGTACCCCCCGGGATCCACAGTAAAACCCTTGTTCGGACTTATTGGTCTAACCAACAAAAATATTACAACCGATACCAAAATTGAAGATCCGGGATTTTTTATTATGGAGGGTATAGAACGCCCATGGCGCGATCATAATTCAAAACGTGGAGGCCACGGCAGTGACGTTGATCTAGCGGAAGCTATTATAGAATCTTGTGATGTTTTCTTTTATAAAATGGGTATTAAAACAGGCATCGATGCCCTTTCTTCACAAAGTGCAATCTTTGGCCTCGGTGCTAAAACTGGAATTGATTTACCTGGCGAAGCTTCTGGAATCATGCCAACTAGAAAGTGGAAGAAAGAAAGCCGCAATGCCGCCTGGTATAACGGGGATACAATAAACATGAGCATCGGGCAGGGATTTATGCTCACTACGCCTCTACAGCTGGCAGTTATGGCATCACGTATTGCATCTAAGGGTAATATCGTTCAACCACAGATTGTAAAGTCCATTAACAATGAAGCACAGCCAACGATCTTTCTTCCTAGTGACTCTAAAATTGATGAAGAAAATTGGACCTATGTCCATGGCGCGATGAAAGACGTTGTTCATTCCTCAAGAGGTACAGCTAAATCAATTAGCTCTGGACTTTTATACCAAATAGCTGGCAAAACAGGTACCGCGCAAGTTGTTAGCATTAATGCTGATGAAGACTACGATAAGTCAAAACTCAATAAGCGTCAGTGGGACCATGCGTTATTTATTGCCTTCGCTCCCGCTGAAAATCCGGAAATTGCAATTGGCCTGATCGTTGAAAATGGAGAGCACGGCAGTTCAGTAGCTGCACCCATTGCTAGAAAAGTTTTAGATGCCTACATGTCAAACAGACAAGACAGGGAAAAAGAGCTGATCTCCAAATCCAAAGCTGAAAAGACTGAACAAGGGTACCTCGCTTATGCAGAGTAACGATTTTGTTCGCAGATTTCAGAGTCCTGGCGGCGATCGAATAATCAGCCGTGTGATGAATATCGATTTAATTTTATTTGTTTTACTGTTGATGCTGTGTGCATTTGGTTTAATTGTTCTCTACAGCGCTGGTGGCCAAGATCTTTTTTATGTCAAACGGCAATTTATTTTTATGGTTACTGGTTTTATTTTAATGCTCTTAGTCGCGCAATTTCCTGCTAGGTCTTGGGAGAGATGGGCCTTTGTATTTTATGGAATTGGTTTAGTTTCACTAGCCGCAGTTTTGATCTTTGGTGTGGGAGCCAAGGGAGCTCAGCGTTGGCTCGATATTGGTTTTACTCGACTTCAACCTGCAGAATTTATGAAGGTTTGTGTGCCACTGATGATATCAGCCTACCTGGGCAAACGCTTTGTTCCACCCACGGCTAAACATGTGTTTTGGTCTGCTTTTATGGTCATATTGCCAACGCTCCTAATCATCCTGCAACCTGATTTAGGCACAGGTATTTTAGTTTTTGTATCGGGCTTTTTAGTCTTATTTTTAGCAGGCTTAAGAAAGCGATATTTAATTGGGTCTAGCTTGTTAGCTCTGGCAGCGGTGCCAATGATGTGGATTTTCGTACTACGCGACTACCAAAAGCAGCGAGTACTTACCTTGCTATCTCCAGAGGATGATAAATTGGGAGCAGGCTGGAATATCGTGCAATCCAAAACGGCTATTGGGTCAGGTGGGATTAGTGGTAAAGGTTGGACCGAGGGAACCCAGTCCCAGCTAAATTTTCTTCCCGAAAGTCATACCGATTTTATCATAGCGGTACTTGCCGAAGAATTTGGTTTGATTGGTGTTCTCACTCTCTTCACTTTATATTTGCTGGTGATCGGAAGATGTATAATTATTGCCACAAATGCGCAATCTCAGTTTGGAAGGTTACTAGCAGGCAGTTTCGGGCTTGTGTTTTTTTTCTATATTTTTGTCAATATGGGAATGGTATCAGGAATACTCCCAGTAGTTGGTGCCCCCTTACCAATGATTAGTTATGGCGGCACAGCAATCTTAACTCTGTTCATCGGATTTGGTATGCTGATGGCGATAAGTACAGAGCCAAAACGAATAAGGACACAGCTTTGAAATACATATTTTTAATTATTCTCAGTACAGTACTACTAATCTCTAATAAAACATCCGCAGATTATTCAGCCCATGAGCAAGCTGGTCCATTTATAGACAGTATGGTCAAAGAACATCAGTTCGAACGCCAAGATCTAGTCCGCTGGTTAACTGAAGCTAAACGACAAGAATCTATTATTAAAGCGATGAGTAGGCCTGCAGAAAAAGCAAAGCCGTGGCATGAATATCGAAAGATTTTTGTTACAGATACTCGTATTTCTCGAGGGAAAAAGTTTTGGCAGGAAAACAAGGATACCTTGGAGCGAGCAGAAAAAGAATTTGGAGTAGATCCCGCTATAATCGTTAGTATTATTGGCGTAGAAACAAACTATGGTCGCAATGTAGGCAGCTACAGGGTAATCGACGCCTTAACAACCTTAGCATTTGATTATTACACACAAAATGACAAGAGAGAATCTAGACGCAAATTCTTTACGGTGCAGCTAGAGCATTTGTTGCTATTGGCTCGAGAGCAAAACAAAGATCCTCTGGCTCTAAAAGGATCTTATGCTGGCGCCATGGGTTGGGGACAATTTATGCCAAATAGCTATCGTAACTTCGCGGTAGATTATGATAACGATGAATTTGCAGATATTTGGACAAATCCAACGGATGCGATTGGAAGTGTTGCAAATTACTTTACTAAACATGGCTGGATAACAGATGCTCCAGTGGCCACCAAAGCTCATATAAAAGGGACTGTAGATAGTAAAACCCTGAATAAGATGAAACGTCCAAAGGAAACCATTGCTGACCTCACTGCCCAGGGTTTTGTTCCAGTGGACCGCTTTCCCGCCGATACAGCCGCTTTTCCTATCCGCTTAGAAGCGAAATATGATGATGAATACTGGTTGGGACTACATAATTTTTATGTGATCGGTCGTTATAACCCGAGAGTCAAATATGCCATGGCTGTCTTTCAATTGAGTCAGCAGATTCGTCATTCAATGTGCTCTGAACCGGAAAGCTGCGCATCATAGAATTTTTAAAGGCTAGATACTTTGCCCACCTCAGGTTATGTATTTAAATTCTTCATTCCTATGCCCATCGGGGTAACTGAAGTGCTAAACTAATTGTTTTTAAACCTACGAATATTGGTATCCAGATTATGGCTAAAAAGTGGCTTATATTAGCAGTATTACTCTCATTATCTGTTGCAACAGCGACACCTAGCTACGCACAAAAAATGCGCCCTGCAGAGCCAGAGATTGCAGCTAAAGCATGGATTTTAGTGGACGCTAATACTGGCAAGGTCATTTTGGAGAAGAATGCTGATGATCAGCTTCCTCCAGCTAGCTTAGCAAAAATGATGACGACCTATCTTGTCTCAAATGAAATTAGGGCAAATCGTTTGAAAGAAGAAGATGAGGTACTAATCAGCGACAACGCTTGGGTACTCGGAGGGGCAAAGACCGACGGTTCTACAATGTTTTTAAGCCCAAGAACTAGAGTTTCAGTTATTGACTTGATGCATGGAGTAATCATCCAATCTGGTAATGATGCTGCCATAGCATTGGCGGAGCATGTGGCCGGTGGTGAGGCCGCTTTTGCGGACCTTATGAACCAACAAGCCGATATGCTTGGTATGGAAAATACTGAATATATGAACGCTACCGGACTGCCAGCAGAAGGAATGTTTACCTCTGCTCGTGATCTGTCCACCATTGCTCGCGCGATCATTCAAGACCATCCGCGATATTATGAAATATATGCGAAGAAGTACTTTCAGCACAATAACATTAACCAACCCAATCGCAATCGACTTTTGTGGCGAGATAAGAGCGTTGATGGTTTAAAGACAGGGAAAACAAATGAAGCAGGTTACTGCTTAGTTGCATCAGCTAAACGCAGAGATATGCGTCTAATATCCGTCGTCCTTGGGGCTAACAATGACGAATCTAGAGCTAGAGAGTCTCAGCGCTTACTTTCCTATGGCTTCAGATATTTTGATACTAAAAAGGTCTACACCGCTGGTGAGATCCTGAAATCTAATGCTAAATTATGGTACGGAGCGGAAGAGTTTTTAAATCTTACAATCACTGAGGACGTAGTTTTAACCTTCCCTCGTGGCTCTGAAAAAAATCTTCAAGCTAATATACTGGTTAACGAAACAATCAAAGCACCAATATCTTCAGGGCAAGAGCTTGGTCACTTGCAGGTTCAGCTAGACGGTGAGACTCTAATTGATATTCCGTTGGTTGCAGAAAAAGACATTCCTAAATCGGGTCTTTTTGCTCAACTAGTCGATTGGATTATTCTGTTGTTCACCGAGTTACTATCTTGAGGCTTATCAATGGTAACTGAACAAGAGCCTCCTAAAATTGAATTTCCCTGTGATTACCCTATAAAGGTCTTAGGCGAAGCCGACAGTCGTTTTCATGAACATGTTTTGTTGGTGATGGATAAATATGCTCCTGGATTTGATCGTAGCAACATTTCAGTGCGCGATAGTAGTAAGGGTCGTTGGCAGTCGATGACCGTCACTATTACCGCAACGGGCACTTCCCAATTATCTGATATATTTGAAGCTCTAAAATCTAACCCACGAGTTAAAATGGTACTTTAACAATGTCGATTGCGTTGCCCTTATTAATACGCCACCTGGGTATCCAAGACTATAAAGATACATTTGAGTCAATGAAGCGCTTTACTGATCTAAGAGACGAAGCATCTAGCGACGAGATTTGGTTAGTTGAGCATCATCCAGTCTTTACACAGGGTCAGGCTGGAAAAGAAGAATACGTGCTCCTACCCGGTGATATTCCTGTGATAAAAAGTGATCGAGGTGGCCACGTCACATATCACGGGCCCGGTCAAATCACCGCTTACCTAATGATTGATCTCAAGCGTTTAAGGATTGGAGTACGAGATTTGGTCTCTCTTATCGAAAAAGCGTTAGTAAACACACTTGCCGAGTGGAATATAAAGGCTTCTCCGCGTTCAGACGCTCCTGGTGTGTACATAGAAAGCGGAGAAAAAATTGCCTCTTTAGGTTTGCGTATTCGGAAAGGTCGTAGCTATCACGGGCTAAACTTTAACGTTGATATGGATATGTCTCCTTGGCATCGCATCAATCCCTGTGGTCTGGATGTGACCATGACACAACTTGCTGATCTATTGGAGATAGCGCCCAACATGGAAACGGTTGCTTCCAAATTAATAGGCCATTTAACAGACGGACTCGGCTATAATGAGGCATTGGTGACAGATAGTGTTCCAACATCGATAAATCCAAGGACTAACTAGTAAAGTGACAAACCCAATACCTCCTAACACTGACGATCTAAAAAAGGGCTCAGAGTTACCTAACTCCAGTGAAACTGAGTCCAGCTCAACATTTAATGATCTAGGATTAAAAGCGCCGCCAAAACGAACTAGGCGCCTTCAGACTGGTGAGAAGCTTCGCAGTGCTGACAAGGTGGAGAGAATTCCCGTGAAGGTAATTCCTACCACTGAGATAGTTCGCAAACCTGAATGGATGAGAATACGTCTTTCTGCCTCTCCAAAAGTACAAGAGATTAAAAGTATCTTACGCCGACACAACATGGCAACTGTCTGCGAAGAAGCAGCCTGCCCGAATCTTCATGAATGTTTCAGTGGGGGTACAGCTACATTTATGATTATGGGAGAGATTTGTACTCGTCGATGCCCGTTCTGTGATGTTGGGCATGGCAAACCTAATAAGCTAGATGTGGATGAACCAAAAAATTTAGCCTTGGCTATTCATGAGATGAAGTTAAAGTATGTGGTCATTACTTCTGTTGATAGAGATGATCTCCGTGATGGCGGCGCTCAGCACTTTGCTGACTGTATCAGAGAAGCTAAGTTTTTATCTCCCAATCTTAAAGTAGAGATTCTAGTACCTGATTTTCGCGGACGAATGGCTCCAGCGCTCGATATACTTAGCGAGACGCCCCCACACGTTTTTAATCACAATTTAGAGACTGTGTCTCGTTTATATCGAGAAGCAAGACCCGGAGCCAACTATGCATGGTCTCTTAAGCTCCTTAAAGAGTACAAAGCACGAAATCCCAGTATTCAAACAAAATCTGGACTAATGGTAGGCCTGGGTGAAGATAAAGATGAATTACTTAGAACTCTTGATGACCTTCGAGAGCACGATGTGGACATGCTGACCGTAGGCCAGTATTTACAGCCCTCTGCCAACCATTTAGCTGTAGATAGGTTTGTTCACCCCGATGAGTTTGCTCAGTACACAGAATATGCAAACAGTATTGGCTTCAAACAAGCAGCCTGTGGCCCTCTGGTTCGCTCCAGCTATCATGCCGACAGGCAAGAGCGCGGGGAAGATGTCACACAAATGGATTCTGCAAGGTAGGCCAGCCACACCTCAAAAAAACTATTAGAGCCGTTCTCTATTTTCAGTCATCAGACCAAATTTCACGTATTGGCTCACCAAAGTCATCGTAAACTATTTTCTTTTTTGGGCGCTTTTTGGGCTTAGTCGATTTTGAGGCAGCTGGTTTTTTTTTGCGGTTATCTAATGCAGTAACAACATCATTAATGTAAGTTCTGGTTTTTCTCGGCTCTCCGCTAACAAATACCGCTCGCCCTCGCGGCTTATCTAGAGGCTCCCCAGTTTCTCCTGCGGTGTGCTGCTTTATTTCACCCCCACGAGAGAGAAATTCCTCCGTCTTGCGACGTAGTTCGTTGCGGATAAAGTTTTTACTTGAATGGTTCGTCACAGTTAAACTTTAATAATGGGGTAATCAACTAGTCTACCAAAACCCTATACTGTTTCAAATGATTAGTCTCAAAAATCAATTACGTCATGACGCTTAATCGAAGAAATCTAGCTGCAGAGCCAATTCTTGCTGTCTTGTATCAACAAAACGAACACCAAGGCCCAGTAGCCTCACGGGCTTCATTCCCCGCATCCAAGCCTCTTCGAGCAGTCTTTGGAAGCTCTCTAGAGGGAGGCCCTTACTCATCTGGCGCTCAACTGTGGTGCTAGTAAAATCATTAAACTTCACTTTAATAAACTGTTTAGTCACCAAGTAATCCTCATCAACACGACGCAAACGGCTGCGTAGCTCCATCAATAACCCTGATAGTTTGTTTTCACAGGCTAACTGATCTTGCAGATCATCGGAGTAAGTATGCTCTACACTCAAAGACTTTCGTCGACTGTCTGAATTGACAGGACGATTGTCGATACCAAAACTCAGATCATGCAAACGCTTACCGAAGGTACCAAACTTGTCGACCAGCTCAATGAGTGGTCGTTCTTGCAGGTCGCCACAGGTTTTTATGCCCAGACGATTCAATTTTTCGTTTGTGACCTTACCGACTCCAAATATACGCTTCACCTCAAGGCTTTTAACAAATTCATCAACACCTTTAGGCGTAATCACATATTGTCCATCCGGCTTGTTTAAATCACTCGCTACCTTAGCCAAAAACTTGTTAGGCGCTACTCCCGCAGAGGCAGTAACTCCAACCTCCTGAGCGATCACCTCTCGAATTTGCTGAGCGATGAGTGTGGCACTACCCTGACACTCCTCACAGTCAGTAACATCCAAATAGGCTTCATCTAGTGAAAGTGGCTCAACTTTGTCGGTGTAACGATAGAAAATTTGACGGATATGATGCGCAGCCTCCCTATATTTAGCCATAGTACCGGGGATAACGACTAAATCGGGACAGAGTCGGAGTGCATGCGCTGTTGGCATCGCCGATCGAATTCCAAACTCGCGAGCATTGTAATTGCAGGTAGCAACCACCCCCCTACGATCAGCCTTCCCTCCGATAGCGATAGGTAACAGTCGTAGAGATGGATCGTCACGCATTTCTACAGCGGCATAAAAACAGTCACAATCACAGTGAATGATTTTTCTCAATCAAATACCTTTTGCTGTCTCTCTATACAACAT
>ENA-OWPI01000163-OWPI01000163.1-marine-metagenome-genome-assembly--contig:-NODE-163-length-100674-cov-11.758452_pt1 | contig 100674 bp, 72 predicted proteins | sample MGYA00238138_ERZ651775 | MGnify/ENA primary metagenome ERZ651775 (study PRJEB26906, sample SAMN06265043) | marine metagenome | isolation source: Helgoland LTER site | place: Germany:Helgoland, sampling... | reverse complement strand
ATCCACCACATTTTCCTGAATCATGCAATTTTCAGCCTTCAATCCTTCGGCAATTTCCATGAGCGCATTGATGGCAAACTCCTGCGTGGGTGCTGGAGCACTTCCACTCCAGTAATCCAATAAATATTGGTAGTCGTCTGTTTTCACAATGGACATCGGTGCCGAAATGCTTTCAATTTTCTTCAGCGGCCACCATGCCCAGCCTATGCCTTCATCTTCCAACAAACGGATTGCATCTCGGAACCAAACATTCGAGTTCTCCCCGCTTTCACCCAGGTAGAGTGGAACATCATATGAGTCTCGAATGGAGGTAGCAAAGTTCATCGATCCTTGATCGTTGTGACTCCAGTATTTGTGAGGTGAGTACACGATTTGATCATCCCATGGCGGAGTTAGGCCTGTAAAATCGTTGGCAAACCAATTCCCTTCTATGAACAAAATGTGGTCGGGGTCTACGCTTCGAATGCTGTCGGTGCATTGCATGTAAAGGTTGCGCAGTGCATTTCCTCCAGGCAAATTCCAATTGGGCTCATTGAGCAAATCATACCCAGCCACCCATTGTTCGCCAACGTAATGTTCTGCAATTCGCTTCCACAACGCTGCCATTTTCTGGCGGTTTTGGATGCTCTCCCAGAGCGAGGGCTTTGATGAATCGTAATCTGATATCCCCGCATCATAGCCTTGACCGCCGGGTGCTGCATGCAAATCAAGGATGACATACATCTCATTTTGAGCACACCAGGAGACCAAGCTATCCGTCAGCTCAAAACCAATGTCCAGCCATGTATTTTCATAGGGCACGGGTTCCAATTCAATGGGCAGTGTGTATAGGTTGTAATGCATCGGCAACCTCACCGAATTGAAGCCCCAAGCCTTCAACGAATCGATGTCCGACTTTCGAGCATGATTTTGAAGCCATGCCGCATAAAACTCATCGGTCGCCTCTTCCCCTATGAGCTCTTGAATGGTGGCTCGAATCTCATGCTGCGGATTTGCAAATCCTGAAGTTTGAAGCATGTATCCTTCTTGAACCATCCAGCCCCCTAACCCAATGCCTCTAAGCAAAACAGGTTCTCCCAATTCATTCAAAATCTCCGTTCCACTTGTACTCAAAAAATGTTGAGCGCGCGCAGTTTCGACAGTGGTTAATGCCAGCATGGACATAAACAATAGCTTCCACTTCCCTTTCATGTACCCAAATTTTAAAAAATTCAACCTCGATTCGAATTGTGATGTAAATTACATCAATTACTAGGTTGAAATCGTCCAATAAGTGTCAAATTACTGTTCAATTTCGAATTCAATCAACCCTTCCCACCATCTGAGGATATTTTCACCGAACTCTGCATGCGCCAACTCAATTTACTCCTGTTATTTTTATTCCTCGGAAGTCTCAACCAGTGCACGCGGGACGAAGAACAAAACACGCTGGTTCCCACCGTACAATTTCCTGTCGACATCAGTGGGTTTGAAAATTCAGCGAACTCCGTCTTTGAGTTTCCCCTCGTATTAGATGTTTCATCGGACCGCGATGTTACGGTTTACTATGAAACAAAACCCCTGACAGCTCTTCCGGGAGAGGACTACATTCACGTATCAGGTAGCATCATGATTCCCGCAGGAACGGCGGCGGCTTCCATTGAAGTTGAAATCGTTGTGGACGAATTCAAAGAAGAAGACGAACAATTTCGTGTGGTCATCATGGGGTCGGAAAATGCCCTTCTCGAAGGGGGCTCCCAAGAAGCAATCGGCACGATTAAAAATGACGACACCATCATCCAAGTGACGACTGCAGGGTATACGTCAGCAGACAGTTATGCAGGACGCACCATGGTATGGTCCGACGAGTTTGATGAAAATGAAATCAATCTAGCCAACTGGACCTACGATCTAGGAGCTTCAGGCTGGGGCAACCAGGAATTGCAGCACTATACAGCCTCCACCGACAACAGCTATGTTGCCAACGGCAACCTCATGATTGTCGCCATTGACGAGGGCTGGCGCTATACCTCTGCGAGGATGAAATCAATCGGATTGCAAGAGTTCCAGTATGGACGCATCGATGTAAGAGCTGTATTGCCCGAGGGACAGGGTATTTGGCCGGCCATATGGATGTTGGGCGGGAATTTTCCTTCGTCCGGTTGGCCCGCTTGCGGAGAAATTGACATCATGGAACTGATTGGATCCTCCCCCAATTACGTGCACGGAACTGTTCATTTCGGGGATGATTACTCCCAACATCAATACACTGGCCAAGGAACCAATATCCCTTTCTCCGAATCGTTTGCAGATGAATTTCATGTTTTTTCCATCGATTGGGATGAATCCGGAATCACTTGGCTCTTGGACGACACTCCTTTTTTCAGCATCAACAATTCCGTTAGTGGATCACAGAATTATCCGTTTGACGACCCCTTCTTTTTTATCTTGAACATCGCTGTTGGTGGACAATGGCCCGGATATCCAGATGAAACCACCTCCTTTCCCCAATTCATGGCCATTGACTACATCCGCGTTTTTCAATGACGCGGGTGATTGATTGAACGTACAAACATCCCCGTCAAGACGCCATGAATCCAATTGATCTTCTGACCAAATTTGACCTGATCCAAGACCATTGGAATCCCCGCATCATTGCTCAACTGAATGGGCAGGATGTGAAATTAGCCAAATTGGAAGGCGAATTTGTTTGGCATGCCCATGCAGACCAAGACGAGCTTTTTTATGTCGTGAAGGGCAAGCTGGAAATGCAATTTCGCGACCGCACGGAGGTGCTCTTACCCGGTCAGCTTTTGGTCGTTCCGCGAGGAGTCGAACATTGTCCGGTTGCGGATGAAGAAACATGGGTTTTATTGTTCGAACCCCACAGCATCGACCATACGGGTGGCGTCGACACCCCGCTTCGAAGGCGCAGTTTTGAAAAGCTCTGAGGCTATCCATGAAAAAAAGGGAGGCGGCTTTGAAACCGACCTCCCTTTTCACGTGGATCTTATCGTATGCTGAGAAGCACTACTCGGCGATCATGCGCATCGTCCAGTATGCTTCGCCAGGCATTGCTCCATAGTCAACGGTAACGGTGACCCGTTCGACTCCGTCAACGTTGCTGTATTCAAATACTTCGTACATGATTTCACTCGCAGGAGTGCCTGTGCCTTCATTGGGCAACTCTCCTCCGTTAAATGCCTTATTGAAACCGATGTAAGCACCAAGCCCCGTCACCGTGACTGTTTCGTCTGTGGCTGAGAAGGAATGCGTACCCGATCCAAAGACGTCGAAAGGAGGATTCAACAAATCATCTGCAACACATGCATTCGATCCGCCCATGTATCCTTCCGCCCAAACTTCGCCCTGGGTCTCAATAAGGAACGTTCCGTCATCATAGAAAATGAACTCATCGTCCATTTGGCACGCTCGTTCTATCACACCCGCCGCATCCAATCCACCCCACCATTCGCTGCTGCCTTGGGCAGGTCCAACGATGTAGCAACCTTCGCCGTCAAGCTTCCAAACTTTGCCTTCTGGGCTCGACATATCCGCCGCAGTGAACACTGCATTGCTGATCACGATGATTTGGCTGGCTTCGTCGCTTTGGAAATCATCGTCACTTGCCGTAAGAATCACGGTGTATTCGCCGTCACCCGCGTACGTGTGAACCGGATTTTCATCGGTGCTAAAGTTGCCGTCACCGAAGTCCCAGTTGTACGTGGTCGCATTCGCTGAAGTATTCGTGAATTCAACTGTGTTTCCTTCCTTTACAAACGTAAAGCTCGCCGCAGGAGCCGATGCTGGAACCGGCGGAATATCCGCTGGATCGTGATAGCTCACCAGGTAAAAGTTCCAAGCGAAGCTTCCATCCAATCCCACAATAGCAACCTCCATTCGGTCTGATATATCGCCCGTCTCCATGTTGAGGATTTGGTACGTCTTACTTGAAACGGGGATGTAATTGTCACCCGCCTCTGTTTTTTGAGCCAAACCAATGTAGGCCCCAAATCCATCAATGGTAATGCTATTCTGAGCCGTATTGAAATCAAAGGTGTAGTCTCCTCCATTGGCATAGGCACTCAGGTCTTCGCCATTTGGACCGGTAAACAATCCCTCATCGCTTTCGTCATAGCACGTTTCAAACGACACGCCGAGCCAACCGCCGTTCGCATCCGAATCAACAAAAACAGTTCCCATGGTGTTTTTCTCCCAGGTTCCGTCCGCATTGAACGTGTATTCGTCATCCAAAATACAAGGCCGCTCACTCAGTGGCGTAACGCCACCAAACGACCACCACGAATTATCTCCGGGGCCAGGGCCAATTCCCAGTGCGATGTCTTCGCGATCGAGAATCCATGTCTTACCAGCCGTTCCGGTTAAAAATTGACCAGCCGTATTCGGGTCGACCAGCGTAATGGATTCGGAACGGGCAGCAGATCCTGCAGCGCCTGTTGCAGTCAGCGTAACCTCATACGTACCTCCTGCCGCGTAGGCGTGAACAGGATTTTCATCCGTGCTCGACTCTCCGTCACCAAAATCCCATACATACGATGATGCGTTCTGGGAGTAATTCGCAAACGCCACTTCGGACCAGTTCTCTGCACTGATTTCGTATTGGAAACTTGCGATGACATCAGCCGGATCCGGTTCATCGTCTTTGCGGCATCCTGACAATGCCACGGCTGCGATGAAAAGCATGCTAAAAGCTCTCAAATAATTCTTCATGAAATTCTATGATTGGTTTATTAAGATTGGAGTATTTACTCTGAGTTGTTTTTAATTAAAAAGGGAAGCATCCGGGTAGGTGGTAAGGCCATCTGCCAAAACCGTCTCTTCCAGTGCAATGGGCAGCCACAAGTGATCTGCATTGAAGTTGGCTTCCTTATCACCGTCACCACTGAATAAACTTGATTCTGCGCGTCCTGAACGCACCAAGTCAAACCATCGATCGCCCTCACACGCCAACTCTGCGCGACGCTCGTACCAAATCAATTCTTGCAATGTCATTCCTTCTTCCGCCATTACTTCTGAAGCCGTTCGGAAGTTCCCTGCATTGTTCCCCGGACCTGCTGCTCGTTCTCTTACGATGTCGATGTATGCCATGGATAAGATGTCATCACCACCGCCCCGATGCAGCGCCTCGGCTAACATCAAAAGCACATCAGCATAGCGCATCACATGGGTGTTGAGCGCCTTCGTCAAGTGTTCATTCCCGCCGTTTACATTGGTGCCAGCAAAGGACTTATAATTTGAATATTTTTCCTGCCAATACCCCGTGAAGTCGATTGGATTGTTCTGCGTCGCGTCAATAATCGGGTCGCAACTCAAGCCGGCATCTGCCAGGTCCTGAGCCAATTCATCTTCGGATATAATTGCTACATCTCGTCGGTAAGTGTCATCCGACAGAAAGTGATTCCACAGCCCCTCGGTGACCGACATGAAACCCCAACCAGTCTCCAATGTTGGATGTTGGTCGCACAACCCACGAATTCCACACAACTGAATCATGCCGTTTCCATCTATTCCCTCAAACCAGCCCCAATCACTTGAATAAAGCGGATTGTGCTGGATTTCAAAAACTGATTCTGATGTGTTTCGTTCACCTAGATTGTACAACTGCTGCATGTCATCAACGAGTTCATAAAGCCCAAGATCAACGACTTGTTGGAAAGCATCCGCAGCATCACTGAACAAACCTGGATCGTCTCCTTTCATGTCAGCCCAGTACAAATAAGCTTTGCCCATTAATGCAAGCGCAGCCCCCTTGGTCGCTCTTCCCTCCTGTCCCGTCGGAACAATCAAAGGCAACGTCGCTGCAGCTTCTTGGCAATCTTGCACCACTTGCTGCATCACCTCCGACAGCGTATTGCGAGCGAGGTTCACATCCTCCGGGGTCAAAGGCTCCGTGATAACTGGAATGGGACCGAAATGACGAAACAACTCAAAATGATAATAGGCCCGCAAAAACTTCGCCTCCGCCTTGTAAACATCAACCAAATCCGACTCCATTCGTGCCAAAGCAAGGAGTGAATTAGCTCTGTTGATGCCGATGTAGTTGCGACGGTACATCGGATGAACGACCAAGTTCGTGTTCGTGTTGGTGAAATCATCGAATTCCTGCCATCCCGGCTGATCGTTATTGGAAGGATCCCCGCCTGCATTTGCATTATCGGAGCGAATCTCTCCAAACATCACCGGGGATATCCATTGACCAAAGGCCATGGACCAGCCAATGGGGTCGTATGCTCCAATCAATGTCGAGTAAATTTGTTCCTCCGTCTCATAGTAGTTGCTCGACAAAAACTGATTGACAGGATCGACTTCCAACCGTTCCTTGTTGCATGCCACAGCGATGAGGACAAATCCTGAAAGGACGAATGCTATTTTCAGTGAATTATTCATGGTCTTTTGCACTTTAGAATGAAACGTTTAGGCCAGCACCAAATGATCGGTTGTTGGGGTAGAATCCTTTATCAATTCCCGTGTCGAGAATCCAACCGCTGGTGCCAATGTCCGGATCAAACCCACGGTACTTCGTGATGGTGAAAATGTTGTTTCCCGTCAGGTAGATTTTCACATTCTTCATGTTCACTTTGGAGGCGATGTTATCCGGTACATTCCATCCAATTTGCAAGTTGCGCATGCGCAAGAAGTTTCCATCCTCTACATAAAAAGAAGAAGGCCGCTGGTTGTTATTGGGGTCCGTCGATGTCAATCGAGGCAGTTCTTCGCTTGGATTATCCGGAGTCCATCGGTTCAACCAAAATGATTGATAGTTGGAAAAGGTAACATCAGACCGCTCATACGTTCGATAAATTTCATGGCCCAATTGCGCATTGAAAATAGCACTGACGTAGAAGTCCTTGTAGGAGAAGTTGGCGGTCATCCCAATGATGTGCTTCGGCCAAGGAGTCCCGATATCCGTGATGTCATCCGAATTAATGATGCCGTCTCCGTTCGAATCAAGAAAGCGAATGTCTCCAGGAGCCGCATCGGGCTGCAGTAAATCGCCCTCATTGTTCAGGTGAGTGAAAATCTCCGCCTCGTTTTGGAAAATTCCATCCGCCTCATACCCGACGAAATGTCCAACGGCGTATCCCTCGGTCATTCGCGAAATCGGAGTGTTGCGCACAGGCCATCCCCATCCATTCAGATACCCCGTTTCTCCCGCGACGTTAATAACCACATTCTTGAAGTGGGTATAGGTCAATTGCGTCTTTAATTTCCAATCTCCCTTCCCGGTTTGGTAACCCAACACCAGGTCAATTCCGCGGTTTCTGATCTCACCCAAATTTGAAGTTGGGTTGTTCGTAGCACCAATATATCCAGGGATCTGCTGAGTCATCAGCAAATCCTTTGTGGTCTTTTGATAGATATCTGCCTCGACAGAAAGCTTATCGTCAAACAACCCGAGCTCAATGCCAATATCGATTTGCTCACTCTCTTCCCATTTCACATTTGGATTGGCTGGCGTGGCAAGCGCAGAGCCCGTATTCAACACCTGATCTTCTGTTCCAAGTGCATAGGTGAACACATTTTCGATGCGGCTTACGTAGCTCAAAGGAGCAATTCGGTCGGAGCCGTTGATCCCCCAAGACGCACGAAGTTTCAAGAAACTAATGGCGTCAATGTCTTGCACGAAATCTTCTTTTGATGCGACCCATCCCACCGAAGCGGATGGAAAAATTCCAAACTGATTGCCTGGACCAAAATTCGAGGACCCATCGCGCCGGATGGTCGCCGAAAACAGGTACTTCTCATCGTAGTTGTAAAGCAAACGCGAGAATGTACTGATCAATGCGTAGTCCACTGAGGCGCCGCCGAAGGTCAAGTCCAAAGTGTCCTGACCCGCATCGAGGTACTGGAAATTCGGATTGAATTGATTGTCCATTGGAATGTTCGAAGAGGACCCTCCGAGCTGGCGAAATTGATTCGCTCGGTACGACGTTCCAACGAGGAAATCAATGTTGTGTTTGTCATCAAGGGTGCGCGTGTAGTTTGCTGTATTCTCCCATTGCATCCCTTGGAAGTTCCCAGAACCCTGGTAAACATCATTGGTCAAGTTTTGCGCGGCAGCATGAAATTCATAAGTCGGCACGAAACTTCTGTAATCCCACCAATTCAAATCGAAGCCAAAGTCCGTCTTCAATCTCAATCCATCGAGCACTTCTGCCTCGAGGAAGAAATTACCGATCATTTGGTCAGACTTGCTGTCACCGTTGATCAACCACAGTCGGCTTATTGGATTGATGTACTCTTTTTGCACCCAAGGTGATTGGGCAAATCCGTATTGTCCTGCATCGTCGTAAACGGGCGTTAGCGGGTCGTATGCGAAAGCGTCGGATTGAACGCCTCCAAAAGCACTGTTCGTCCCGATGTTGTTATTATCGGTTCGATTCAAATAAAGATTTTGGCCAATTTTCAAAAACCCAGCGTAATCCTTTGAGGAGTTATATCGAACAGCATAACGGGTGTAGTTCGATTTCTCCCCTCCAATCACACCATTCTGATCCCAGAAGTCCATGGACAAAAATGAGTTTTTCGTGGTCGCCGTAACCCGGTGGTTCACCACAGAAGCCGGATTGAAAATTTCATCCATCCAATTCGTATTCCCTGTAAGCACATCACCCACATTTGGGAATCCGAGGACATCCAGGCCCGAGAGTTGGTTGCCGTTGGCGAACTTCTCCCGGGTCAACATCACGTAATCCTCTGCGCCCAACATTTCAGGCAGTCGCCACGGACGTGAATTCAGGACGCTCGTGGAGTACGTCACTGTTCCCTCGTCTTTTCCACTCCCGTTTTTTGTGGTAATGATGACCACCCCATTTGCCGCGCGCGCTCCATATATAGCGCTCGAAGCTGCGTCTTTCAAAACATCGATGGACTCAATGTCACTGGGATTGATGTTATCGATGTTTCCGAGCTGTAACCCATCCACAATGAAGAGGGGTGAGTTGTCTCCATTGGTGCTGATTCCACGAACCAAGATTGATTTACCAGAACCCGGCTGGCCGCTGGACTCATTTACAATCAGGCCAGCAGTTTGCCCCTCCAAAGTAGAAATCGCATCGGGAACAGCAATACCTTCAATGTCCTTGGCGTCAATTTTCGCAATCGAACCGGTTGAAACTCGTTTTTTCTGACGACCATAACCGACCACCACAACTTCTCCAACCAACTCCGAATCCTCTTCCAAAAAAAGATTCAAAGGCCGAGCATCATCAACGAGAAGGATTTGAGCTTCGTAGCCGACAAAACTGACGATTATCTCAACAGGCAAAGCATCCACCGTTAGTGAAAAAGCTCCCAACGCATCGGCATTGGTTCCGTTGGTCGTCCCCTTTTCTATGATGGTCGCTCCAACGAGCGCGTTGTTCGTTCCTCTTTCAAGAACCGTACCTGTGATCACTGCGGATTGAGCTTGCGCTGCATTGAACGTTGATGTGCCAAAAAGAATCAATGCCAAGAGCCAGCCAAAAAAGATTTTTTTTTCAGAGGTCGTCATCAGAAAGGTGTTGGAGGTGAAGGTGTGTACAATGGATCATTGATTGTACAAAATACCGCCGCAATATTACACGGTTTTTTTGGCTATATCAACCCTTGGACAGCGGATTGTATCCATAATCGTGTTCAAAGTACATCTTACCTACCACCAACCTCAACATTACAAAGAAGACCTAAGCCTCCCACCAAGCTCTCCTTAATAAGACGCAGTCACCCAAAACTTCTGTGCATCCGCCACACCGGGCATCCGCAAGAAATGCAATCCCGATTCCAATCCTGACGTAGGAACCGAATACCAATCGCCATTTCCTGAGCCCTCGCCTACTTGGCGCCCGCTCCCATCGTAAATCTCATAAGTCCAAGCTCCTCCAGCAATACGAGATTCCAACCACTGCACTTGCAATGGGTCACCTGCAGTTAGGAACGAAGGAAATGCCCGCCAAGCACCTTCTGATGCCACGAGCCACTCTTCGATTCCTACCGCACCATAATCGTAGGATCCACATATCGGTTCATACGCATCACACAACCAACTCGACAAGGCACCTGAGACGGTTCCAAGCGTTTGGTAATAAGCATCCGCATCCGCAACGTGTGCCACGTGGCCCGCTCCTTCCAAAACGGTAAAGCAATTTTCGATGCCCAACGAATCGACCATCGCGTGGATGATCGAACTCCCATCCACTTCCGTGATTGGAACGCCACTGAGGGTGATCATGCCCGTTCCAAACGGGACGGTACCATCCTCCGTTCCGTGCACAGAAATCAAAGGTTCATCTCCTGCTGACAGGTAAGACGCTGTTTTCAGAGCCCCTGCAATGTTGATCACACCGGCCACCTCGCTGCTATACCCCGGATGGCCCGATTCGCCTTCAAGGCCTCCGCCCATGCCCGCTGTACTTTGATCCACCTGTGGCGGAATCTCCGATTCATCGTCGACGTAAGCGAGATGCAATGCGATAAAACCGCCGGCTGAGACACCGGCAACGTAAATTCGGTCGGGATCAATGCCCCATGGATTGCCATCCTCTTCGACCGTCTTCCGAAAATAGCGCACTGCGGCCTTGCCATCGTGATATCCCCGCCAGACCGAGCGTATCAAGGCATTGGAAACGTCCAAGAAATTGTCAATTCCCAATCGGTATGTGATGGAACCTACAACATAGCCCATGCGTGTCAAGTCTTGGCTGAGCGCCAACACGTCCGCTCCGTCATTATCGCCGCCGATAAAAAATCCGCCGTGCGCCATAATGATCAGCGGACGGAGGTCATTGTCATCCCCTTCAGGTTCGTAAATATCCACCAGCAGTGATTGATTCAGCCCCGTCGCATTGACCGCATTGCCGTACTCCACATCTGGAGTAACCGAAAAATCATCAAATGCAGCCGTATAACGGTAGCGTGTTCCGTCGCAATCTCCTTGAGCATTTGCTCCCGGAGAAAGCAACACAAACATGAACAAGAAACCTGCTGTCAAAATGCAGGGTGCCGTGTAGAAATGTGTCATCTTTGGATGTGAAGGTTGGTGAACATCAACGCTAAAACTACATAATCTATGACAAACTTGTTTTCGAAATCAGGCTGGCTCCTCTCAGGAAGCCTCTTCATTGCATTGGTTTTGTCGACCCTTCCGGCCTGTCAACCTCCCGCGTTGGAATCGAATGTTCGCCTTGAATGCATGCAGAATACGCACGTACATTTTTCGCCCGGTGCCAATTGGGACTCATTGTCGGCAATTGACGGTTGGCAAAGACGGGACAATGGCCGCGTCTTAACGCAATCCTTCGCCGTACCTCTCTACAGCGTTCGGCCAACGGTTACAGCCGAAATAACTTTACGGTCTGCTGGTGACCCTTGGGACAAGTCCGGATCGCTCATGCTCCTGCCCGAGGGGACTAGCAGTTTGCTCGACGTGGGTTTCACGGCCGATACCCTTGAGGAATTTCCAGGGATTGCTCTCCGGCAAAAGGGATCATTCACTGATTACGCTCCCGCAATAGAATTGCTCCGTTTCATTACACCCTTTGGAGTTGGCCACTTCAGCCAAGTTCAGCGACTGAACGAGTACCGTCCCGTGTACATCCCTCGTTGGGAAGATTCTGTGCATTGGAAGGCAGACATTAGCCATTTATGGGAAGCTCTCGGTGACACCATGACCCTCGGAGTGTATCTCGATACGTGGACTTCAGAGGGATATACCCTCGATGTGGAGGTGCGGTTTGAAGCAAATCCTGCAACCGTGGTTCCCGCGCCTTCTCGGCGCACCATCGCCCTTGTGAACACTTCCAAATTTGGAAGCGAACAGCACCCGTATGATGCCTTTTCTCGGTCAGCGTTGACCGTGCCCATCAACCTCAACGAAACCGCATACAATGCAGTATTGCACTACACCGCGACCGGGCACGGCGGGCATGGAGAAGGCGATGAATTTATACCGTGTGAACACCAGCTCACTTGGGACGGAGATTCCTGCTTGACCTTCACGCCCTGGCGAGATGATTGCGCGAGTTTCAGGCGCTTCAATCCATCTTCAGGCGTTTGGATGGACCGCACATTTTGGCGCGGAGACAGCCTTGACGAACGCATCGCTTCGAGCGACCTCTCGCGATCAGGATGGTGTCCCGGCAGCCAAGTCGATCCTGTCCGAATCCCATTGGGTGACCTTTCTTCCGGCGTACATGAATTGAGCATAGCCATTCCAACCGCTCAGCCCTTCTCTGATTCGGAAATGAATTTCTGGAACATCGCAGCCTATTTAACCTACGAAGCGCATTGAACTTGGGCTGAACACACGCGTGAAAACGTTGGTTTATCGCGATTTACTAACGACCTTTGCCACCGCTCGAACGGGAGGAAAAACGTGTTTCTCTCTGTGACTATTCGTGCAATTGAGTCCTATAGAACATGGCAAAAATCATCTACACGCAGACGGACGAGGCTCCTGCTTTGGCAACCTACTCCTTTCTACCCATCGTGAAATCGTTCGCGAAACGTGCAAATGTCGAATTAGAAACCCGTGACATCAGTCTGGCGGCTCGCATATTGGCGGCATTTAGCAGCCGCTTACCAGAGGCGCAGCGTGTTAATGATGCCCTTGCAGAGTTGGGGGAATTAGCCAAAAAGCCCGAAGCCAACATCATCAAGCTTCCCAATATCAGCGCCTCCATCCCGCAGCTCAAAGCGGCCATCGCAGAATTGCAAGCCTTGGGCTATGACTTGCCAGACTATCCCGAAGAACCTGCAAACGAAGAAGAACGCGATGCCAAACGACGCTATGACAGCGTCAAGGGGTCTGCGGTCAATCCGGTCTTGCGCGAGGGCAACAGCGATCGTCGGGCACCGAAGGCTGTCAAAGCCTATGCCCGCAAGCATCCGCACAGCATGGGAGAATGGTCTTCGGACTCCAACACCCACGTTGCCCACATGGACGGCGGTGATTTCTACGGATCTGAAAAAAGCCACACCGTGGCCGATGCCACCAATGTGCGGCTCGTCTTCACCGACGATTCTGGCAACGAAAGAGAATTAAAGGCCCCCTTCCCCCTTCAACCAGGCGAAATCATTGATACGGCGGTCATGGACGTAAAACGTTTGAAAGCCTTCGCCCGAACCCAAATGGCCGATGCCAAAGCCCAGGACGTCCTGTTTTCGCTGCATCTCAAGGCTACCATGATGAAGGTTTCTGATCCCATTTTATTTGGTGTGTTTGTCGAGGCATTCTTCGAGCCCGTGTTTGTGGCGTTTGCAGAAGAATTAGAGACTATCGGATTCGACGCTCGGAACGGCTGGGGCGACCTGGCTGAGAAGCTGAATGAACTTCCTTCCGAAACACAAGCCCGCATCCAAGAAGCCATAGCAGCCTCTTTTGATTCGGGACCAGATTTGGCGATGGTGGACTCAGATCGCGGTATCACAAATTTACACGTGCCTTCAGACGTTATCATCGATGCATCCATGCCTGCCATGATCCGAAATTCGGGTCAAATGTGGGACAAAGAAGGAAAGACCAAGGATACCAAGGCAGTCATTCCAGACCGCTCATATGCAGGTGTTTATCAGGCAACCATTGACTTCTGCAAAACCAACGGTGCGCTAGACCCTTGCACCATGGGCAGCGTATCAAACATTGGCTTGATGGCACAAAAGGCTGAAGAGTATGGCTCACACGATAAGACATTTGAATTCCCAGCCAACGGCACCGTGCAGGTTGTAGCGGCGGATGGAACCCCCTTGCTTGAACAAACGGGTCAGGCAGGAGATATATTCCGGATGTGCCAGGTCAAGGATGCACCCATCCAAGATTGGGTCAAGCTTGGGGTCAAGCGTGCCCGAGCGACCGGCAATCCCGCAGTGTTTTGGCTTGATGCACACCGCGCCCATGACGCGGAATTGATCCATAAAGTGAAGCGGTATCTGCTAGACCATGCTACCGAAGGGCTGACCATCAAAATCCTGTCGCCGGTTGCTGCGACTACTTTTTCGCTGGAGCGCATCGTGCAAGGGCAGGATACGATTTCAGTCACAGGAAACGTTCTGCGCGATTACCTGACCGACCTTTTCCCTATCCTCGAAGTAGGCACGTCGGCCAAGATGCTCTCCATCGTTCCATTGATGAACGGAGGTGGATTGTTTGAAACAGGTGCTGGCGGATCAGCGCCCAAACACGTACAACAACTTCAAAGCAAAAACTATTTGCGCTGGGATAGCCTTGGTGAATTTCTTGCGCTCGCGGTTTCATTGGATCACTGTGCGGACCAAACAGGCAACGAAGATGCCCGTGTTCTCGGAAAGTGCCTCGACGATGCCACAGGGCGTTTCTTGGATGAAGACAAGAGTCCCACACGTCGTCTTGGCGGCATTGACAACCGAGGTTCGCACTTCTACCTCGCCCTATTCTGGGCGGAGGCTCTTGCGGCGCAAACCGATAGCGCCAATCTTCAATCTAAATTCAGCACAATTGCCGCAGCCCTCCGGGCGTCGGAAACAAAGATTGTGGAGGAATTAATCGCGGTCCAAGGAAGCGCAGTGGACACAGGAGGATACTACCGCATGGATGACGCCAAAGCAGAGGCCATCATGCGACCTTCTGCGACACTGAATGCACTCATGAGCTGAACAAACCACTCATTGCACCATCGGACCGTATCCTGGGAATCAGGAAAGACGGCAAAGGCGTTATTTGAACGCTGTCTTAACGATCGATCACCACACGCGTTGACCAGCGCTTCCCGTTGGCTTGACTCGCTGTCATCAAGTACATGCCCGGAGTCAAATCATCGCAAGAGATCACATGCACAGATCCACTGGAATGTGTGCGTTGCATAACTTGCCCTTGCGCATTGCTTAGGTTAAATGACCACGGTCCTCCATCGGGTGTGGCAATATTCAATTGGTTATTTGCTGGATTGGGAAAGACACTCCAAACAACTTGCCTGTCAATCACCTGATCGGAAATAGAATTGGATGTGCAATCCAAATGACCGGTTAATCCATAATTCTTTACGAAATTCCAGATGACCTCGTGGGCTACAATATCCATGTTTCCAAATGTTCCTGGCCAGTCATGTCCACCGTCATTGATCCGATAATGCTCAAGGGCAATGCATTCATCAGGACTGTTCCATGCTATAAGATCCGCTGTGCTTCCATCATTGGCGCTGGTATTGGGAACAGCTGTTTCCACAGGTTCACCCTCGATGCCATTGGCATCAATCCACAACTGATGGGAATCTTCCGCCGATGCATAATAAAGGGTGCCCTCATACGTAACGCCGTTGTAGTCTGAAATGTAATCCGCTGTTCCAAGAATCGTCATGACGGCTGTTGGGTGTGTTACGTTGCATGCTTCATAGGATTCGACGTACATGGTTCGAGCGACAACCCCCACCGCAGCAATGCGCTCATTCAGGCGGCATGCAAGGTCAAAAGTAAAACCTCCGCCGTTGGAATACCCGAGCGCATAAACACGGTTCAAGTCTATGTTGAACTCGGCGTGCACCTGGTCGATTAGGCTATCAATAAACCCAATGTCGTCATGTGGGCTGGGAACAGTGAATGGCAGATCACCGGATACCACAACCTGCCAATTGGTCTCTCCGTTCTTGGGCTCTGGGTAGGCATTAGGGTAAACCAGAATGAACTGATCTTGGTCTGCCAATGATCGCATGTCTGCAATACTCAACTGGCTGTTGGCGTTGTCACTTCCGCCGTGAAAGTTCATCACAAGCGGAAGGGAGCTGGAGGCATCAAATCCTGCAGGAATGTATTGCAGGTAGGTCCGTGAAAGACCTTCAAATTCAATCTGTTCTGTTGTTAACTCCTGGCTTTGGGCAGAACTCATGCACAGGAAAAATCCGGCTAGCAACATAAATAATGAGCGGGTCATAAGGCGAATGAATTGAGTTAAATGGGCGGTGCATCGAAATTAATAGGCAATCCTGAAGAACCGTCTGCTTCACTCGAAGTGTGACGTTTCAGTGACGTTACAGCGGTATTTTGGCCGGTTACTGTCAAATTTCAACGCAAAAAAAGGGGAGCCATCGCTCCCCTTTTTTCTTCGATATTTTTTCTTCTTTGTGTCTATGCTTTATTGATAGACCCGCACGTAATCCACAGCCATGAATACTGGGAACGTCGTTGACTCATCAGGATAACCTGGCCAGTTTCCTCCAACTGCGACGTTCAGAATAAAGAAGAATGGATTGTTGAACGGATAAGGCTGCCCATTCATCATGCTCGTGTTGATGGTGAAATATTGACTGTCATCCATCAAAAAATGAATCTCATTCTCGGTCCAATCCACGGAGAACACATGGAATTCGCCATCAAAATGATCGGGGTAAATACTCGTGGAGGAACCTTGATGATTCCAGCTTGGCCAATCCGCTCCCCAATGTGCTGTCCCGTGCACCGTTCCCGGTAGGTGCCCAAGCAACTCCATGATATCGATCTCACCACACGCTGGCCATCCTGCAGTCGGGTGATTCGAACCCAGCATCCAAATGGCGGGCCAAATGCCTTGCCCCTTCGGAAGCAGCGCTCGAACATCAATGCGGCCATACTGAAACTCTTGAAGTCCTTGCGACTTCAGCCGTGCCGAAGTGAAGGCATTTTCTCCCACTTTCTCGGCCTTGATGAAGAGTTTTCCATCCGCTACAAAACTATTGTTGAGGCTGTTCGTATACGTCTGCTGCTCATTGTTCCCCCAGCCACCGCTCCCGTTTCCGAGGTCGTACGTCCAGTTCGTCAAGTCAATCTGCGTATCTTCAAATTCATCCGACCATACCAAGTTCATGCCCTCGTATGAATCTGCCGCTTCATAGCCTTCGTCAGAAATGAAAATCAAGTTATCATCGTTTCGAATGCCCACAGAAACAGTCGGCTCCCCCACTTTGATGTATGCGTTGACAGGATTGCTTAAGGACAACTCAAACTGCTCGTCCGATTCCAAGTACGCATCCACCACCAGTGACACTGAAACAGTTTGCGACAACTCACCCGGAGCGAATACCAGCGTCCCACTGGTCCCAACGTAATCCTCGCCTTCCAATGCCGTGCCCGGAACCGTTTCGAAATCAACAGTAACCGTCTCCGTATGAATGGAACTCAGAACGACTTCCACATCGATTTCTGCAAAGTCCTCAGTCTCAAACACAGACACCGAATTCGCCCACCGGATTTCGGGGGGACTGGACGGCTCAGAATCTCCGCAGCCTTCGCAAGAACTCAAAAACAATACCCCCCCCATGAACAATCCCATCATCCGATTCATCTTATCTCTTCTTTTTGGATCCAACTTATATCAGTCAACGACAAAAATCATTGTAAACCAACCGGTGGCCTGCTGACAATCTCCTGTTTGAATAGGGCCGTGGATGACCAAACGTTCTTCGGTCAATTCAACGATGTCATAATAAGGACCTGAATCCCAGACGCCCATAAATCCGCACAAGGTCTCAGAAAAGGACGACAACAAGATTTGATCTTCACCCGATGTTCCTGTTCCTTCGGAATAAATATACAGCGTTGGATCAATCGCTATTTCAGTCTCGACATAGCCTTCAAACGGATTCATCGTGCTCCCATTGTTGTTGTAGAGATAGACTCCGTCTTCTGTAAACTGATACCGGTCATCGTTCTGGAACGTTTCCAATCCTGCAGGTGGTGATGTATACCATTCTGTTGAATAAGGATCTGGCCCCACTGAAATAGCTCCCATTTCGTCTGAAAACTTCCATGCTTTTTGGTTGTCGCATCCCGTCAACAAAGCCAAATTCCCTTCACATGGCAATTCCAACGTTTGCGCGATGTTCAGCGTCTCTGACGCTGTACCCATTCCGCCTGCCGTATGCACGGAATAGGAAATGGTGTAATCACCCTCCTGAGGATAATAGGCCGTATCCGAGGTCTGATCCGAGGTCTGACCATTGCCAAAGTCCCACAAATGCAGAAACGCTCCGTCCACAGCATTCGCCGAAACGAAAACCCGATTGGAATCAATTCCGATTACTTGCCCCAAGGAATCCACTGCATCAATGAAGTTCCATTCGAACGAAGCCGTTGGGGCTCCTGGCAAATCAATCCCCTCTTCCTCGTATGGCTTGCAGCCTTGAGCCATGAGCAGAAAGACCCCTGCAAAGGCAGCCGCGTAGTATATGTAAGCTTTCATCAGTATCCGTTGTTTTGTGTAATCAATCCTCCTGAAAGAGTTCTTTCCACTTCAGGAATCGGGAATACCTCGTGTATGCCCGCAATAAAGCCCCAATCAGCTAACTCTGTCGCCGCCCGACCGGTTCGGACCAAATCGAAAAAACGATGGCCTTCCATTCCCAGTTCTACGCGACGCTCGTGGTATATCGCGTCAAGCAAGTCTGGACCCGTCACGTCTGTTCCAAGCGACGCCAACAAAGCTTGATTTCCCCCTCTAGCACGGGAACGAATGATGTTCACTGAGTTTCGCGCCAGCCCTTCATCGCCGAGGTGATAGGCAGATTCCGCATGGAATAAAATCACATCTGCATACCGAATCACCCGATCATTCGAATATCCGTTCGGGTTCGGATCCCCAAAGGGAGCTTCGTCCGAAGCATTGATGAAGAACTTCTTAGAATAATACAAATGTGGCATGCCTGTGGCCTCCAAAGAGAAGACCCCACGGTCCCCCATCTGGTCCCCTTCTTGAAAGACCGTGGCGCTCAGGCGAGGGTCACCGTTTTCAAATTCCTCGACAAAGTTTTGCTCTGGTATATTGAATCCATAACCGCCAAATTGGCCACGCGCTCGCTGAAAAACATTGGTGAAGGTGCCTTCCAGTTGATTGCCCCAGTTTCCACCCGATGCATTCATGTACTGAATCTCCCAAATAGAACCCGGTCCATTTTCACCCGACTCGGTGAAAATATTCGCATAATCTGGATCAAGGAAATACTCGCCAGACGTCATGACATCCAAACAGATATCATTGCAAGGTTGCCATTCTTCTTGGAATGCATGTGCTTTCGCCAAAAGTGCACTCGCTGCTCCCCATGTCGCGCGGCCCGTCTCTGAGATGCTCAACTCGCTGCGTCGAGGTAGATTCTGACGCGCGAACGTCAAATCAGCCTCGATCTGCGCCCACACCTCACTCGAGGCAGTTCGGCCTTGCTGATACTCACTCGGTGCCAAATTGCTCAAAATGAGCGGCACATCACCAAACATGGTCACCAAATTGAAGTACCAGTATGCTCGAATAAAGGACGCTTCAGCTAAAAATCGATCCTTGTCTTGTTGATCCATTTCGATGCCTGGAATCCGGTCCAAAGCAAGATTGCAGTAAGCAATGCCTCGGTAAGCTACTTGCCATTCAGCGAGCACCAGCTTGCTCGAAGAGTTACCTGAAAAGTTTTCGAATAAAAACAGTTCGGGCTCGTCTCCATCGCCTGACCCTCCCTTATGCGAGTCATCTGAGCAAATGTCCCCAAAGTACCATCGAAAGTGAGGCGCGAGCTGTGCGCTTCCTTGGATGTTGGTGACTTCTTGCTGCAGGTTGTTGTAACACGCGATGGTTGCTGATTCTGCATCATCCGCATTTTGGAAGAAATTAGCCTCTGTCGATCCGACCAAGGGCTGCACTTCCAAAAATTCTTGCTTGCACGCCACTAGAGCGACAGCGAGAAATCCAATTATCAACGTTGTTTTCTGATTCATCTTTCTGTGCTTAGAAGTTTACATTAATGCCCGCAATGAAGGTCCGCGCTGAAGGGTAGAAACCGCGATCGATTCCAATTTCAAGCGTTCCTCGCGTTCCGACCTCGGGATCGAGTCCCGAATACTGAGTAAACGTAAATAGATTATTCGCTGCCACATATACACGACACTTTCCAATCTTCAAACGTTGCATTACATTGTCAGGAAGGGTATAGCCCAATTGTACGTTCTTGATCCGCATGTAAGATCCATCCTCCACAAAACGATCCGAAATTCGGTTGTTTTGGTTCGGGTCAGAATGCGAGATACGTGGATACAAATCGCTGGTTCCTTCGCCGGTCCAACGTTCCAAAGCTGCAATTGGCAGGTTCGTCGTGTTCAAGTCGTACCGGAATGCACCGTTCAGCAAATCGTTGCCCTGAGAACCTTGTAAAAAGAGCGTGAAATCAAAGTTCTTGTAGCTTGCCTCCATGTTGATACCATACGTGAAGTCCGGGTGAGGATTGCCGATCATGACTTTGTCATCAGAATCAACATCACCATCGCCATCCTGATCCACAAAAATTACATCTCCCGCTTGTGCGTTTGGCAGCGCCCGCACGAATTCACCATCAATCTCAGTTCCATAGGCCGCAGCTTCTTCATCCGTTTGGAAAATACCGGCCGTCTCATAGCCATAGAAATAAGCAATGGGTTGTCCAATTTCGGTGTAAGCCACCAAATCTCCGATGCCAAACACCGAACCGGTCGCTACAGGCTGCCCGCCTTCACCTAAATCAGTTACTTCATTTCGAATAAACGCAATGTTACCGCCAATCGAGTAGCTCACTTCTCCAACTTGGTTGCGGTGATTCACAGCAAATTCTACCCCAGAGTTTTTAGCTGAGGCAACATTGGTCGCTGATGGCAAGAAGCCGACAACTCCCGGAAGCGGCACGACAGCCAGCATGTCATTGGTGTTCTTGACAAAGTAATCCGCAACGATGTTCAACTTTCCATCGTACAAGTCAGCATCGATGCCGACGTTGGTTTGCTCGACCGTCTCCCACTTCAAGTCAGGATTGGATGTATTCACCGGACCTGCACCGTTGGCCTGCACCTGCTCGCTACCGAACGTATAATTGAGGCCATTGTAGACAAGCGACGTATAGTCAAAGTTTCCAATGCCATCCGCATTTCCATTCTGTCCCCAACTTGCGCGGAATTTCAAGAAATCGATCCAGTCCTTCTCTGCCACCCAGGGCAATTCCGTCATGTTCCATGCAGCGGAAAGCGATGGGAATATCCCATAGCGATTATTCACTCCAAATCGCGACGAACCATCGCGACGAACCGTTCCGGACAAAGACCACGCATCACCCAAACCATAATTCAAGCGAACGAACTGCCCTACAAACGCCGATGCAGTCGTACCGCCACTCGCAGATGGAGCCTGCTCTTGAGCGTTCAAGCTGTTATTGAGGTACGCATATTGCAAATCATTGGATGCGAGGCTGTCTCGGAATCCATAAAAACTTGTTGAAAGGTTGCTCAGAGCTGAATATCCAGCGACAACTTGAACGTCATCGCCATTGGACAGCTCTTTGTCATAGGTTACCGTGTTTTCCCATTGCCAATTGCTCCACTTGTTTTCACCAAGCATGAGGCCATTCACCTCCCGCCATTCATAGGCTGGACGTTCCGGATCATTGGGACCAATTCCAAGATCATAGCTCGGAGAAAAAACGCGGTGAGAACCCAAGCTCAAATCCACAGACATGGTCGAGCGAAATTTGAGGTTGGATAAAATGTCATATTCTCCGAAAACGGAGCCCACAAATCGATTGGTGGTCCAAAAGTCGTTATTCAGAGCAATTTGATTGGCTGGATTAGCAATGTCCGAGTCAATCATGGTCGAATACGCGTACGAACCGTCAGGATTCCTAGCATCCGTCGTAGGATCCATATTCAAGGCCCGACCAACTACCGAGTTGAATTCGTTGTTTTCAGCCAATGCTGAACGGTCGAGGTGAGTAAAGTTGATGTTTTGTCCCATCCGAAACTTATCACCTGCGTCTTGGCGGGTATTAATTCGAAAGGTGTAACGCTCAAACCGCCCTTTTTCGCCACCAACAATACCGTCTTGAACAAAATAGCTCCCGCCCACTGCCGTGGAAGAACTTTCTGTTCCACTCGTGAAACTGAAGCTATGGTTCATCATAGGAGCTCGCTGGAAGATTTCGTCTTGCCAGTCCTCTCCTTCTCCTAATGCCGATGGGTTGGCCAATGATTCGAGTGGCAACAATCCTGCGGCGGAGCGGCTCTCATTCATGAGAATTCCATACTCCTCAGCATTCAACAAAGCCATGTATTTCCAAGGCTCCTGCATGCCATAATAGCTCTCATAGGTAATTTGAGGCTTCTGGTTCTTGGACCCTGTTTTGGTCGTGATCAATACGACACCGTTTCCGCCACGGGCACCGTAAATCGCTGCTGACGCCGCGTCCTTCAAAATGGAGATAGACGCAATATCAGACGGGTTCAGGTAATCAATTCCCGCACTGGGGATTCCATCAATTACGTACAAGGGTTCGGCATTGTTCAAAGAGCCTGTTCCGCGAATACGGATGGATTGGGTAGATCCGGGCTGGCCGGAGTTCTGTGTCACTTGGACCCCTGCAGCTCTTCCCTGCAAGGCTTGCTCCGTCCTCAACACCGGTAAGGACGTTATTTCCTTCGTGTCAATGGTACCAACGGCACCTGAAATTTTGCTCCTCTTTTGGTTGCCATAGCCCACCACGATCACTTCTTCTAAACCCGCCACATCCATTTCCAGCGATACGTTCACCGTACCCTTTCCTGCCACGGAAACATTCTTGGGGGTGTAGCCAATGAAAGAAAAAAGCAAAGTGGCTTCTTCCTTGGTCACTTGAATCGAATAGTTTCCGTCGAGGTCTGTAAATGTAGCATTTTGGGTGCCCTTTTCAACCACCGTCACCCCGGGAAGGGCCGTGCCGTCTTCGGCAGCGGTCACCACCCCGGTAACGGCCTTTCCTTGCGAAAAGGCCGTTACCATAATGGCAAAAACGAAGTTGATTGCTATCAGCAACTTTTTCATTCTTCTTAGATCAGTTTGTTTTCATTTATTGAATGAATGTGCTTATTGCACCTTCACCAATCTTTGTGTTAATCCCATCCCTTGGGACTCGAGTTGCACAAAGTAAAGCCCGTTCGCCTCAGAAGTCATATCCAAGGTCCATGAAGTCACTCCCGAAGGGATTTGCTGCATCATCACAGCACTTCCTGTGTAAGAAACTACCGTTACATTCATTGGGAACGCATTGGGTTGGTTCAAACGCAGTTCAACTAAATCACTGGTTACGTTGGGCACCAATTGGAACTCGAGACCCATCGCTTCGTCCACATCTGTGCTTGATTCACATTCCACGCAAGCATTGAAGCAGTAGGCATCGGTCGTAATCGACTCTTCTGCTTCGATGAACAAGTAACGATTCGTGTAAACAGAATCCGGGGTGGTCACCGTGCACTCACCGTGTACGATCGGATCGAATACTTCTTCTACTCCACTGTTCACGAATTTGTACTCATGTCCGCCAGCCGTCAATTCGACCGTAGCCTCGTAAACACCGTCACCGTCGTCGTCTGACATCGGCGTGGCGGTGTTGTTCCAACCGTTGATTGATCCACCGAAAATGGTCACACCACTGATCACGAGTTGCTCACTCATGTCCACTCGGAAAGTCACAGGAATCGGAGCATTTGCTTCACACGAACCATCTGTACTGCACTGTCCAAAACACGTGCTCAGCACTACGTCTTGAGTCACAGGCTCGAGGAATCGGTCGTTGTAGTTGTTGGGATCACCGCAAGGAAGTCCTGCCAAATTCTCCTTGCATGACCAGTCGCCACAAGCGCCATTGGTGAAGGTGTAGTGACTCGAAAATCCAGAATCAACTTCCATCGTAATCGAGTAAATGCCATCGCCGTCATCATCGGACATCGGGTTATCACCCGGCGCGCCGAAAGATGCACCGCCCGCGAGGAATACACCCGTTGGATCAACCTCTTCATTTGCCATATTGACGTTGAATGTGACCGTTAGGATGCTATCGTTTCCGCCACCTCCTTCGCATGCAGAGCAGCTATTGAAGCAATAAGCATCCATTACAATGGCACCTCCGCCTGAAACTTCCAGCAAGCGGTTGGTGTAGGCACCACTCGTTAATGTGCATTCCACGTACGTTGAGTCAAACTGCTCGTTTCCACCTTCTCCGTTTTGGAAGAGGTATTGATATACGCCTTCTTCCAGGTTCACCGTGTACTCATAGACGTCATCTCCATTGTCATCGTTCATTGGAATCGACCCCCAGCCATCAAAAGCAGCATGGAGGAACACGCCATCCGTTGCAACTTGCTCTGACATGTCGACGCGGAACGTGACATCAGAGCTGGTCAACGTCGCACACGAGCCGTCCGTTGAGCATTGAGAAAAACAGGTCGAAATAGTCGCTCCTGCAGAAGTTACTTCTGGCAAGAGTCGGTCACTCCACTGACCATAGGCGCATTCTTGGCCCACAATGTTCTCCTTGCACGACCAATCCGTGCAAGCACCATTCGTAAAGGTGTAAGCTCCGGTATAGCCCAAGGGCATCGCCAGCGTAATGGTCCAGATGCCGTCGCCGTCATCGTCTGCCATTGGGTTGTCTCCAGGAATTCCAAAATAATCTCCGCCTGCGAGGTAAACACCATCAGGAGAGACTTCTTCGTTCGCCATGTTCACTTCCCAAGTGACGATTCCGACTTGAGCGTATGAACCCAGCATACATGCCAAAAAGGCTAGGGTAAAAATGTGCTTCATATTAGAAGGTTTAAAGGTTTGTTTTTTTTTCTATTCATTTACATTGAAGGCGATAGTCTTGGAGCCTACTCGAAGTGAGAATGCACCAGGTTCCACCACCTCTTGAAGGTCAGCATTGATAAAGGACAAGTCCTCCACGGGCAATGAGGCATTTAACGTCATTGATTCATGCGGGCCAACCATTACACGGTCAAAATACCGCAATCGATCGACACTCGGCGTAATAGAGGCTACACTGTCTTGACTAAACACGCAAACCAATTCATTGGTGCTTCGATTTCCCATGTTGGTCAAAAGTACCATCAAATGAATGGTATCACTCATCGCATAGGCCGTTTGATCCAGTCGCAACTCCGTCACTTCCACGGATGAGTAGCTCAAGCCATGCCCAAATTGGTATTGAGGATTAAATGCGTTCGTAGAAGAGTCCGCGCTAATTTCTTCCGTGTGTTTATGATCATAGGTCAAATGCGACGAAGGGTGACGAGGCCATGTGAAAGGCAATCGACCACTTGGGTTGTAAGATCCTTCCAAAACTTGGGCAATGGCATCTCCACCAAAATCACCAGGCAGGTATGCCATGACGATGGCATCCATCAGCGGCTCCACATCATTGAATGTGCGCGGACGGCCTTCGATGAACACACCGATGATGGAAACGCCTGTTTGATGAATGGCTCGAACCAATGCCTTCTGGTTGGGATAGAGCGCTAAATCCTCCTCGTTACCCGGCATTTCGGTATAGGGCATTTCTCCCAAGGCGAGTACTACATGATCCGGCCGTGTTTGTTGAATGGATCGAACCACACGATCAATGTCCGCCGTTTTAAAATCCATAGACAACCTTTGATCCACGACTCGGTTGGCGCCAAATCGATTGGTTAGCGCCTCTGCCAAATGCGGCATTCCAGGCGTATTGTGCAATGTATCCGTTCCTTGCCACGTTCCAGTCCAGCCTCCGTTGAGCGCGTTCAAACTGTGGGCAGTTGGCCCCGTCACGAAAACTTTTCCTGTTCCACCCAAAGGCAATACAGGCTGGGCAGCGTCCGTGGAATGCTGGCCCTCATTTTTGAGCAATGTGATGGACTCAAGCGCTGCTTGGGCGGCTCCGCCTTCAAACTCCCTTCTGTCGGGGTAATCTTCAAGAGGAGGTGGCATCCCACCCGTCTCGAACAACCCCAATTGCTTTTTCATCATGAGAATTCGCCGAACGGATTCGTCAATTCGAGCTTCGGAAATACTGCCTTCTTTCACCAAATCCAACAGGGAATTCGTAAAACCAAACCCAATGGGCACCATGCACAAATCTATTCCCGCCTCGATGGACATGCGCGTGGCCTCCTTATAATCCTTCGCGACCATGTGACGGGTGTACAAATACTTCACATCCTCCCAGTCGGTGACAACCACTCCTTCAAAACCCAATTCATCGCGTAGGAGATCCGTGAGCATAAATTTATTCGAGTGGACGGGGATGCCATTGATTTCTCCACTGTTGACCATGATGGACATTGCGCCAGCATCAATTGCCGCTTTGAAGCTAGGCAAGAAGTATTCTCTCAACTCCCGCTCAGGAATCCAAGCCGGAGTCCGATCCTTTCCCGAAAGAGTAAATCCGTATCCGAAAAAATGCTTCAACGTTGCCGCGATAGGCACCTCTCCATTCTGGTAGCCTTCGACCATGGCAACGCCCATCCGGCTCGCCAAAAGCGGATCCTCGCCAAACGTTTCCCAAAACCGAGGCCAACGGGGGTCTCTTCCCAAATCCAGCACAGGCGAAAAATTCCATGGAATTCCGCATCCAAAAACTTGGACCGCCGTATTCTCTGCATTCTCACGCACCAAAGAATCGTTCCAAGTTGCTGCCAAGCCTATTTGCTGCGGCCCCATCACACCGTTGGTCGTGTATGTCGGCCCATGAATGGCATCTACTCCGTACAGCACTGGAACTTGAGATTCCTTCTGCTGCGCATATTGCTGGATGGCTTCAATAAATTCATGCCATTGCTCGGGCGTATGCTGATGGTTGCCGCAATTCAGTATGCTACCTACCCGATACTTTACGAGCGCAGTGAAGGCTTTCGAGGTGTCTAAACGCTGAGGCTCATCCAATTTGTATGGTCTACCGACCCCAATTGAACCGAGGGTCAACTGAGTCATCTCTCCTACTTTATCCTCAAGCGTCATCGATTGCAAAACCGAATCAACAAACGCAGAATTTGAGCCTTGACTTGCATCAAGAGGGAGACTTTCACATCCCACAATCGACCAACTGCAGGCAATCCAAACCAGGATGTTTCGCTCGATACACAATCTTCTCATTCCCTCTTTCTAAGAGTGTGCAAATTACATGTTCCTACCATAGGTCCTCGAAATTTACCCTAAATTTACCTACACATTACCTGCACAATTTGCATTATTCTACTGAACACCACCAAGGTGATTTTTCAAGCGGATGAACATAAGTCATTGTTTAACAAGTATTTATATACAATTATAATGAGCCTGAAATTTACAAGGCACGTAACCAGACCTCTCATCGCCTTACTTTTTGGAACAGCATTTGCAGCCAACAGCATTGGGCACTCGCAGACACCGTTCAACCTTGCGCTTCGGCATCCATTCACCCCTTTTGAGACCCATGGGGGCATTCACAATCCGTACATTAGCATCGATGACTCGGCTCAAATCGCCGCTGCCAACAACCTGGGTCTTCTGATCTATACGGGCGCAGAATGGAACCTCGTCCCTTTGCCGAATGGCACGCAAAGTAGATCGGTTTGGGCACACGGGGGACAGGTCGTTTGCGGAGGGCAGGGTTTTGTGGGCGTCTATTCAGAAAACACGAACACCAGGGAGGCGGAGTGGACAGATCTGACCGATTCAATTCAAGCAATTTCCGGTCCCATTGAAGATGTATGGCGCTTGTACGGTCAGGTTAACGGCCCGCACTACCAGGTAATTATTGCAACCAGTGATTTCATGGGCGCCTTTGATGAAACTGGAGCCTACCGCGAGTGGCAAGCAGGCCCCATCGTCAACGCCTTCGAGTCCTCCGTTGGCTTCGGAGTCCAAACCCATGACAGCTTATTTGTCTTCAACAACAAGGGACTAATCGAACACAGGCTGCAGGCCCCAGAGGACTGCAGAATTGAGGGGTTGATTTGGGAAAACTCGCTTTCACCACCGATCCTTTTAACACACCGTCGAGGTATTTTCGAATTAAAGCAAGAAGAGTGGCGAACTGTTCGCAGCCCTCTCTCTGAAGCACTCAAATCGGCGCGGGTCAATTGCATCCTGAAGCATCAGCGTCAATGGTTCATCGGTACGTCAGAGAATGGAATTCTCGCAACATCCGATTTCCATCAATATGAAATTGGCCACAACACACGAACAGGGCTGACCAGCAACACCGTACTTGATTTAAAATCCGACGAAAACGGAAACGTGTGGGTGGCGATGGAAGGTGGCATTGAATTGCTCCGATATTCGTGGCCACATCGCATTCCCAGCACACTAGCACAAGAGAAGGTTGTGGGTTATTCTTCTTTGCACCTGGACAACGGTGAAGTTTACTGGGGAACTTCTCAGGGTTTATTGCACCAAAAAAATGAGTCCGTTGAAGTGCGATCAATCGGCGAGGTGAACGGACCCATTTGGTCATTAAAAAAGGCGTCAACCGATTTCTGGGTGTCCCACCCCAATGGCGCAGGCTTTTTAATCGACGACATCTACTATCCGCTCGTCAAGGATGAAGGTTGTTGGAATATGTGGCCGAGTGAATCCAACACCCGATGGTACATCGGGACCTACAATGGAATTCTTCAAGTGCGGCACGACCCGGAGGCTGACAATCTTGCCGAGCGGTGGATTGTGGAAGGTCGAATGAAGGGATTCGAGGAGAGCACTCGGTTCCTCGGACAGGATCAGGACACGACGTGGTGGGTAACCCATCCTTACCGCGGAGCTTATCATTTGGCCCTGCACGAACAAAAAAGGGAAATTGAGGTCATCGAAACCTATGGCGAAGAACACGGATTTCCTCAACCGCTGCAGGTCAATCTCTGCTCGATTGATGGCGCGATTCGCTTTGCCACTCAGCGCGGATTTTACAGATTTGACCCCGCGAGCAACGCCATGGTAATAGACCGCAGCGGACTCACTCAATGGGTCAACTCTGAAGGAGCATTTCAACGGCTTATCGAAGACCCGAATGGAGGGTTGTGGGTATTCGAAGGCACTGAAATTGCGCACATACCCCTCGGAGGAAGCGCCTTGATCAAGGACCAAAGCATCGGCATTGCTCCCATGCAGTTGAGTCGTCCCATCGCTCCATTCGAATCCTTGGAGTTCATGCCCGATGGCCGGGTCTGTGTTCCCATAGAAACGGGCTTTGTCTACCTCGATCCGAACCGGATGCTCGCACCAGAAAATGCTCCTGAAGTTTCCATTAGCAACATTAGACACCTCAACGCATCTGACCGAAGATCGTTGCCCTTGACCTCCATCATAGAACTAGAGGCTGGCATGCATGCCTTAGAAATCCAGTTGCGCAGCTTGAATTCCAATTGGCTCGGGATTCAGCGCTATCAGTGGCGAATAAAAAATGTTTCTCCGGCTTGGTCACACCCTACTCCCTCGCCCAACATCAACTTATCGGGCCTCGAACCCGGCAACCATCGACTGGAATTCCGAACCTTTATTCACAATAACTTGACAGGTCCTGTGCGGCACCAAAACTTCTACATTGCCCCGTTTTGGTACCAGCGCACAAGTATTCAAGGCCTCGGATTGCTCGCCCTTGTATGGCTATTTTACTTCTATCTCCGCCGAAACCGTCAAATTCTCCAGGCCGAGCATAAACTCGAAAAAGCTGTGCAAATCCGAGCGCGTCGAGAAACAGAAGCCAACTTAGAGGCCTCCATTAAAGCCACGGAAGCTGCCCTTCAAAAAGAGCTGGAAGACACGCAAAAACGACAGCTTGCAATGAAAAACAAAGAACTGGCATCGGTGACCATGAACCTGGTCCAAAAGGCTCAGTTGCTCCAAACCCTTGAGACTGGATTGTCGGAAATCAAGCCCCATGTTCCTGATCAGGAATCAATCAAAATTGATCAACTCGTTCGCATCATTCACGATGGCGGAAAATTGGATGATGCGTGGGAACAATTCACCGAACAGTTTGATCAAGTGCATATCGAATTTCAACAACGCATTACGGAGCGGTTTCCGCATTTGACCAAAAACGATCTTAAACTGTGCACTTATTTGCGCATGAATTTGTCATCCAAAGAAATCTCCACCCTTATGTTTGTGACAGTGCGCGCTATCGAGGTAAGTCGTTCCCGGCTTCGAAAACGCTTGGGCCTATTGAAAGAACACAACCTCATCCAATTCATCCAAAGCATATGAGCAATTTGCACTCGATTGGCTTGCCGCTCTTTTGCATACTGCTCGGATTGAATTCCTGCATGACGGATTCCTCCGTCCCCACCATCATATTAAACCAATGGGAGTTTGAAGCCGGCGACACCTTGGGGTGGCAACCCGCCATTGTCCCGGGCGATGTGATGCAAGATTTATTGGCAGCGGCTGCCATTCCCCAGCCCTACTACCAAACAAACGAACGCAAGGTTCAATGGGTAGAACGGCAGGACTGGACCTACCAGACCGTCCTGCCTAACGCAAATCAATTGACCCGACATCTCATTGCTGATCCCGTCATTCGATTCGATGGACTGGACACTTATGCCTCCGTCTATATCAACGATTCCCTGGCACTCGAAACCAACAATGCACATCGCTCCTACAGCGTGCCCTGGAATCCCTCAGCTGAAGCTTGCACATTGAAAGTGGTGCTGCATTCCGCGGTTGCGAAAGGCCAAGACATCCTCGATAAGCAGCCTCGCCTGGTGCCTGTAAGCAATGAAATGAAGCCACAAGGCCAGCAAACGAGCAGTGTAACCCGCAAACCTACCTACCAGTTCGGTTGGGACTGGGCACCTCGGCTCACCGGTGCTGGAATCAGCGGAAACGTCCGCATCGAAAGTGCGTTGCAACCGTCGCCAGAAGAAGCGCGTATTTCCTGGGTTGCCATCACCGACACGTTGGCGATATTGGGAATATGGGACACCGAAGAGTGGCCTCGGGGCCAATGGTCTCTCCAATCGCCTGATGCCACGAGCGAGGACATCTCTGTCTCTCGCTCGGATTCTTGTTGGGTTGCTGAGATTAAATCACCTCAACGCTGGTGGCCCAATGGAATGGGCGAGCAACCGCTGTACCGATTGAAATGGGCTCCAGAATCTCCCTCGTTTAACTCGCTGAATTGGAAGGTGGGAGTCCGCGAATTAAGCTGGATTCGGCAACCAGATGCCTTCGGTCATTCATTTGAATGCCACGTCAACGGACAACGAGTCCAAGCGCGCGGGGCCAATGTGATTCCTGCAGATTATTTTTACGCCCGCGGTCAAGCTCAAGACACTGTAATCCTGAAGCAGGCAATCGACGCCCACATGAACATGATCCGCATATGGGGAGGAGCGGTTTATCCCAGTGAAGAATTCTACGATTTTTGCGATGAAAACGGCCTCTTGGTTTGGCAAGATTTCATGTTCGCTTGTGCCATGGTTCCCGGCGATTCAGCTTTCTTGAACAATGTGAGTGAAGAGGCCATCCACCAAGTTAGGCGGTTGCGCAACCACACGGCTTTGGCGCTTTGGTGTGGGAATAACGAGTCCCAAAAAGCGTGGGAAGCGTGGGGGTGGCCTGACTTGTACAACTTGCATGGAGCAGACTCCGTGGCGACAGAAGTGGCTTACAACCGCATGTTTCACGAACGACTCCCCCACATTGTAGAGCACCATTCGAATGCCACCTTGTATTGGCCCTCTTCACCCAGCCACGACTGGGACCTTCCTGTGAAATCATCCAATTCCGGAGACGAGCATGCGTGGAGGGTTTGGTTCGATACGTTGGATTTTAGTTTTTTTTCGGAGCACAATGGGCGTTTTGCGAGTGAATACGGCCTGCAGAGCATTCCAGATTCGTCAACGCTCGCCAAAGTGGGAGTCGCAGCATTTGAAGATGAGGCCCTTCAGTTCAGGCAGCGCTCGAAGATGGAATGGCTCAAGCCTGGTTTGGACGGTTGGGGCATGATGCGCATCTACGCGCGTCGCTACACGGCCGACCCTGCTGCATCTGACACCGTTCACAGCAGCCTTCAACGATGGATTTATCTCACTCAGCTCACCCAAGCCATTGGATTGCGCGAAGCACTGGAACGCCACCGAAATAGCCAAGGCCGATATGCCGGATCGCTCTATTGGCAGCTCAATGATGTCTGGCCCACCGTTTCATGGTCGACGATAGACCATGCCGGAAAATGGAAATTGGGGCACTACGCTGCTCAAGCTGCCAACAAACCATGTCGCATCATTTACAACCGCACCGATTCCACCAGCAGGTCACTTACCGCGCACAACGACCAACCCCTCATGCACCGCAATTCAACCGTCCATGTGCAGTGGATGGAGGAGAATGGCGAGGTCCTCCATTCCATGACTCAACGGCTGGATGTGCCGCCGTTTTCTTCAATGCACCTCGCCTGGAATGAACCTTCGGTTCCATGGGTAAATGCTGCTGTCGTTCGCTGGAACTGGCTCGATTCCTCTGGATTCGCCTTGGACGAAGGGGCCGTCTCATTAAAAAAACCAAGCGAAATCATGTGGCCACAGCCCACGATCACATGGAATGTACAGGGGAATTCAGTGGAATTACAGTCTGATGCCATGGCCTACGGCGTGCGACTCATAACGGACGTTCCGGGGCGCTTTGAACAGAATGGTTTCATGCTCTTTCCCGGAAAAGAGGGGGTTCGCCAAATCCGGTTCATACCCAACGATCCCACTTTGCAACTTCATTCAACTGATGTGAAGCTGGAACATTTTGCTCAGTACCAAGCTCGAGATATAAATCAGTTAAGAATTTGAATCCTGGATTTTCTGAAAAAGAAAAGTTGACTTTCCAACCACGGTTACCTTGGTTCTTTTCCCATAAAATTCTTTCAGAAATATTATTTGGGAGATTATCTTCTGATTCAGTGTTTTTTGTTTTTACGCTGGTTTTATCTGGTTTGGTATGTAGCTCTTTTGTGTCCTACCTGTTAACCTATAACGAAGACCATGTCCAAATCTCTACTGTTAGCCACGGAGGGCAACGACATTAATAGGAAAATATGATTTAAATGACATTCCTTATCTAGAAAAACCAAAAAATGCAAATGGGGAGAGATACCATACGTTATACATTAGTCCATTAATAAATAAGTTTGAATTTGGTGGCGATTTGAAGTCCTTTAAGCAGTATATATCTTTTGATTTTATTCATTTTGGAACAGATGTTTATAATGAAAACCCTCAAATTGTTGTTTCTGATAAAGAATTACAATCAAAATTATTTTTAGATTGGAAAAAATTGAGAGCTGATAAATACACAGAAAGCATAATTGATGATTCTGCCTCAGATTGTGAGTTACTTAACTTTTTAAAAGTTAAAGTTTGTTCTATAATATATTGAATGATGGGGAGATTGACTTTTACTATGTTTTACCTGATGGTAATAAGCTATGTAATTAAAAACTGCACCGAAAAAGCACCGCCAAATTACTTACTTGTTTTTACTGGAAAAATACCATGTTGCCGGGTATAGTTTCTGAAATACTTTCCACATCTAGATAAGCTATATTATCATCATCTAAAAATTCATCTTTTCTGTACCAAAAAGAATTAGATTCAAATTTAGTATTATCTAATCTGCTTTTGAAGACCAAAAATAAGTTATCATATGAGAGGGGTGTGTCTTCCTCTAGTTGGCCACCTGTACGTAATGTATCATAAAATATTTCATTTACTTTTTTAAACATATTTAATGCACTATCAACATTAAAACCGTCTAATTTCGATGAATACTCACCTCCTTCACCTTGGGCAGTTATTAATAAATCATCTTTTGTTGGCTCAATAAAGTTTCCATATGCAAATTCCCAATACATGTCATCATCGAACCACTTTGCTACAACATGGTAATCACCAACGGTGCCACCTCCTTGATATTTAATGTGATAACCATAGGCCCAATCATTATTGGGATCTTGCACCATTAATAAATATCCTCTGACTAAACACAAGTCATCCCCCAATTCATCAGGAACAGATTCAAAATTAATTCTCAATAAATGTTTTGTTTTCATTTTTCTCATTTTTAATGCACCGAAAACTGCACCGCCAAATTACTTACCTCAATAAAGGTAGAGAATAATTTTTCAAATATGATTATGGGTAAAGAAGGAGTTTCAAGGTAATATTGAATCTATATCATTCTGATCAACTATTCCACAGCTAGAGATACCAAGCAACGAATAGATCCCGCTCTTGAACATGTGCAATTAACTCACTGCTTTGACTTCATTGGCTACTCCATTAATCTCGAAGGCATCCCCCACCTCGAGGCTTAGCATGGCTTGAGCGATAGGAGAAATCGGAGAAACCGCGAACACGCCTCGACCATCAGACTCGTTGATTTTGCCCAAGGATACCGACAGAAAAAAAGTGCCGCGCGCTGTTTCCACAAGTGATCCGGCTTGAACCCTTGCTGAGGGTGCCAAAGACAAACTGAGCAAATCAGCGCGCATCTTGGCTGTTTTCGCCTGCTGATTTTCAAGCTGCTTGAGCTCCTGGTCCACCATGGCACGAGCAGTTTCATGCTTGTCTCCTGCCGTACTCTTTCCATCGCTCGCACGTGAATCCCTCAGCGATTGAATGTCCTTTGACAACGAAGTCAGCGCGCTTTCCAATTGAGACAGCATGTTAGCAAGTAAGGTCGACTTCCGATTCATGAAGATTTTCTTATCCCTGTGCAGGAGGCTAAAGGAAGCGCAAAAGTGCATTAATAGACAATGATTATCACATCGAATACCGACAGACAATCAAAAACCGTTAACCCAATGCCATGAAATTTGTACTCGAGGCTATGGCAGTCAGGAAAGTGCACTTTATTGAGTACTTTCCCATCATGTTTAAAACTGTTCACCACCTCACTCACGCTGCAGTTCTGCTCGCCTTCGTGCTTCCTCTTCAAGGGAATACCACGTGGGCCCAAAGTGAATTATGGATCATGCGTGGAACGTGGAACACCTTTCCGGATTCGGTTCCGGCACTCCGACTTGAAAGCGACTCGATTTGGACCGGCCGCAACGCTGCGATATCCAGACCAGCGGATATCCCGAGTAGCATCACTGTGCACAATACCGATAGCCTGGATCACCTGTGCACGCTGATTGCAGATGCTTCGGAAAGCACGCTCATTCCGGCGGGATCAAGTGCCATCATTGAAATGCCCGCTCTGCCTCTCGGTGTGCACCGACTTGGCCTTGTGGACACCATCGGTGACCGACTCGGAGCTGTGAGCATGGTGCAAGCGGGATTGACTGAATTGACCGCAGACGAAGCGGATTTATTTTATTGGAACCTCGGCGACTGGAACACAGAAAGCATTTGGCAAATCGATGCAGGTGACTACACCGGAGAAGGCGAGTCCTACATGCCCAATCAATTCACCATCAATGAGCAATCGTATCCGGCCACAACCGAAGACCCGAATGGTGCGATCGAAGTGCAACTCGGAGACACCTGTTGGATTGCCATCGCCAACCACGGTCTCATGGACCATGTACTGCACTTCCATGGATTCCATGTTCTCATTGAGACCAGCACCCATCACCCCGAACGGATTGGTTGGTCCAAGGACACCGTCCCCATCAAACGCGGCGAAGGAATGACCCTTCGCCTCATAGCCAACCTACCCGGCACCTATCCCGTTCACAATCACAACCTCATCGCCGTGACCAATGCGGGGTTTTATCCGGGAGGCATGATCACCCACATCAATGTGCAGCCATGAAGAATCTTTTAATCCTGGCCATTCTTAGCCTCGGCATCGCTGGATCAAGTGCTCGTGCACAACAGGTCCCTCCCCAACTTTTTTCGGGAATGGATGGCTATACATTTCTTCCTGATGGCACGCCTATTCCCATTTGGGGATATGGATGGGTAGCCGATGGGTACATCACCCTTCCAGGGCCCCTGCTCTCCTATGAACAGGGAGATTTTGTGCAATTAAACTTTTCAAATCCAAGTCCCGAAAGCCACACCATACATCTTCACGGATTGGATGTGGATCAAGCCAACGATGGCGTGCCATCGACCAGCTTTCTTTTGGTGACAGGGGACCAAACAACCTACGAGTTCACAGCCGCTCACTCGGGCACTTTTCTCTATCATTGCCATGTAACTACTACGCTCCATTTGACCATGGGCATGTACGGAATGGTGCTGGTAACCAGGCCAGACATGACCCTTTATGAAGAAGGTCCAGCTTATTCGGAAGATATCCCCCTGCTGTTCAGCGACTTAGCGATTGAAACCAATTTGGATCCCGTTGGTTCGTATCCCTTCCATGACATTCGTCCCGATGTGTTCATGGTCAATGGCGTTTCAGGAGATCAACTCGAAGCTTCGGATCGCATCGTTCATTTTGAACCGGGGCAGCCCCTCGCGTTGAGGCTTGGCTCGGTAGCCTACAGCCTCATTCGCTGCATCTTTCCAGAGGAGCTCAACGCTGTATGTTACATGAGTGACGGAAGGCCCGTGCCCAATGCATTCGCACCCGACACCTTGGACATTTTTCCCGGAGAGCGCTTTACGGTGCTGATTGAGCCCGATGCAGACTGGGATGGTCACTTGCCCTGCGAATTTTGGAGCCTTGCCGATGGGACATTGGAAGGGACCGAATCCATTCACATAAGAGATGCAGCCCTGGAAGTCCCAAACATTTCATGGGATCAACAAAACGGATTTCCCAATCCAGCGAACCATCACATTCAATGGTCCGGATCGAAGCAGCTGACGGTGACCGTATTTGACGCACGTGGAAACTTCGTCACAACAGAGCGACTAGAAGATGGCGTGCTGGATGTGCGAAATTGGCCCAACGGTGTTTACATCGCCACCTTTCCGAACGGCAGCGCCTCGCGTTTCATCGTCACCGAATAAGGGTGACATGGCCACGCCACTCCTGCGTGGCCGGCAATTGAGCACGCGAGTCAATGCGCAGTACCCACGTGTAGACGTCGTTCATTCCAAAGAATTCACCGTCCACTTGGGCCTCCCCAATCCAATACGCCTCGGGGTCCTGCGTTTCCCAAATGAGCCGACCGGACCGATTGAAAACGCGCAACAAGTAGCGGTCCACCAAGTCTGGTGCAGAAACTTCCGGTCTCCACCCATCGTTCACTCCGTCTGAATAGCCTGCGTTTGGCGGTGTAAATGCGTTGGGAACAAACACCTGTAAATTTTCCTCAACCGCAATGGTTCTGGACCATTCATTCGAACATCCCATTTCATTCACCACCAGCAATACCACCTCATACGTGCCAGGGGCAGTATACGTGTGCGTACCATTCCATTCGGAAGACATCGCACCATCGCCAAAATCCCAGATGGATTGGCCCGCATCTGATCCATTCTCAAAAGTCCACGTGCTATTCAGCGGATGAGGATCTTCGAATGTGCCGGAGTACGGCTGGGCTTCAAAATAAACCGCTGGACTCGGGAAAACGATGACACTATCCGCGAGTTCGACTGCATTGACGCACCCCCGATCTGACGTACTGACCAATTCAAAGTGATAGCTTCCATCACCGTGCAATGCGATGATCGAATCCGCCTGGCCCGCATAAATTTCGTTGCCCGATTGCGTAATCTCCAACATGGTCATCACCCCATTAGAATTCGCTTCAACATCGACTTCAAGCGGACCACAGCCCATCATCGGCTGAACCGACAAAGAGACGCTTGGCAAAGCCAAGACTTCGATGGAATCCAAAGCGCTGGCGCTGCAACCAAATTCATTGGTTACAACCTGTTCAATTTGATTCCAACCAAGCTGATTCAGCAGCAACTGAACGGTATCTCCAAGCGCGGACAACTCACCATTCACATTCCAGTACACCTCCTCGACCTCTTCTCCTCCCCTTTCCAATATCAAGGTTGAAGGCACACCGCAAATTTCCTCAGGAATCAAACCCCAATCTGTCTCAGGCTGAGGATATACTTCCATCGAAACCGACGCATCACCCGTGCAGCCCCAAACATCCGTCACAGTTGCTACGGCCACCCACTCCTCGCTCACTCCGTCGTTCGAATAGGAATGAGTCTCGTTGGCTTCTCCAGTTCCTGTGGAACCGTCACCAAAGTCCCAGCTCCAGTCCCAACCCGCTTCGCTTCCTTCAGAAGAAAACTGAACTAGCAGCGGAGAACATCCTTCGGTAGCATCGACAGACAGCGTGAAATCAGGAGCTGCGTGCACTTCAATGATCCACTCCGCCTCAGTGCTGCATCCATTGATCAAGTGGGTCGCTGTCACCTGAACCTCATACAGTCCTGCATTGGTCCATTCCACATCCAACGAATCGGCCGTCACCTCGGGTTGTCCACCCAAGACCCAGGTCAGCTGGTCCGAAAACTCAGATTCTACAGCAAGTACCATCTCTTCCTCAACGCATCCATCGGCCACGGTATTCGAGAAATCTAAAACGGGTCTTGGTATAACAACGATTGAATCCATGGATTGATATACACCGCACGCATGGTTCAATTCAAGGGATATCGCATAGACCACGGAATCGCTCTCCGCATCCAACACCCCATCAAAAGCAGCTTCTTCAGATACCAAGTCCCCGTCGATGTACCACGACCAACTAACATCATCCCAATCCGTTGAAGGCTGGAAAGAAACATCCAAAGGAGCGCAACCCGCGGCAGCCGACATTTCAACTTGGGCCTCAGGCACATGCTCCCAAGCCAAGAACTGCATCGTCGAATCCTGACAACCATTCATGTCGGTCGTCATCAAAACGATGTTGGCATCGTCTTCTGAAAGCCATTCAATCGACACCCCCTGTCCTATGAGGGTATCCGCTTGCCACCAGGATGCAGCAACCATTTGATCTGCACTCAAGGCATTCAAAACAACCGGAATTCCAGCACATGAATTTAAGGGCGCACTGAATTCAGCTTGAACAGGAGCTACAACTTGCAATTCCATTGAATCAGAGGCCGAGCATTGGGTCAATAAATCTGTAACCGCGTATTCCACCGCATGGATTCCAATTCCTGCCGCGACCGGATCAAACGTGCCCAACTCGGCATCGATAATTCCGTCACCTGTCCATAGACCGCCTGCAGGCTGGACTCCATCGAAATCGACCGTTCCCGCATCAACGCAAAGGACATCCAACGCCGGCCACTGAATTTCAGGCAACGCCGTTACATGAACGGTCAATGTATCCGTCGTCAAGCACGTAGCGTGCCCCATGGAAACCGCAAAGGAATGAGCGCCCGAGGGCAATGCATTCACATTGATCAAACCCGCTTCTGAATCTGCAATTGCCGCTTCACTAAACTCGTCGGTGCCAGACCAGGTGAATGCGCCTTCCTCAGGGAGCGCATTGAAGACATGCAATCCCGTCAACGCGCATACGCTGGTGTCCAAAGCTGTTTCAACAAACTCAGGAATGGAAACTACAATCACGGCCGTATCAAGTGCATTACAACCTGTTTCAGATTGAAACAACACCTCGACTTGATATTCTCCCTCCGCAAGAGAGGCTGGGTTCAACTGCCCATCGGGTGCTATAGCGCCTTCCGATGTCCCGACACCCGTATACCAAACCTGAGTGGATGCATCAAAATTTGCGAAATCCGATAGTTCGATGGAAATGTCTTGGTTGCAAACGGAGATCATGGAGTCGATGTCAGCTTCCACCGGTTCCAAGATGTCCACCAGCCATTCGGCCGCAGCTGAGCATCCCAATTCATCATCCACCGTGCACATCACCTCCTGAATTCCTGGTGTTGACCAAGCCACCTCAATTGCGAGGTTATTGCCAGATTGAGGCTGGCCATTGAGCGTCCAAGTGGCGAGGTAAGGTGCGGAGGAACCCGACACATTCACGCCCAATGAAACGGTTGAGTCTGGGCATGCTTGCGCTTCAAACATCGGCTCAACAACAGGCAACGAATGGACCACCAATTCAACTGAATCCATCACTGAACAAACCGGCCCGGCATGACTAAAAGTATACATGTATGTACCCGGTGTCAACGAACCAATGGCCACTGTTGAAGCCGTATCACCAACAATCGCTGGCCCCTCCCAGTCTCCCTCAAAGTTTTCAGGTGTGGGCAACGATACAGTCGTATCCCCAAAACACACTGCGAGCGTCGTCTCGAGATTCAACTCTGGAACTGCGCTGACTATGATTTCCATCGAATCCTGGCCCACACAACCATTCGCATCCACGGCAGAATAAACTGCAGCATACCCCCCAGAGTTCAACATCGTCGCATTGAAAGCTGCGTCTGCAATGCCCGGCCCAGTCCACGTTCCGCCCATTGGCTCCGCATCTGGCAAGGCAGCTGCTGAATCGGATTGGCAGACCGTCCAAATCGGAGGAACCACAACGTTCGGAAGCGACGCCACAGACCAGCTCGATTGAAAGTCACTTACGCAACCAAATTCATTGACCACAGAAAAGGAAATATTCGGCTGGTCGCCTTCTTCCCATGCTTCCGTAACAAGTAACCAACCTTCAGATTCTAAACTACTTGATGCTCCTGACCATATCAACTGATGATTTGCTACGTCGCCATTCACCGTCGCGGTTACGGTTGAAGAATCTCCGGCACACACCCATTCAGGAGCAGCAATAGAAATTTCAGGCAGCCCGGTGACCGAAGCCCAGACAGTATCCGATACAGCACACGAACCAACTCCAGCCTGATAGACCAGGGCGTGCTCTCCCACTCCAGCCGCTGTGGGGCTAAATTCATCCACCCCAGCAATGCCAGGCCCACTCCAGATTCCGTTCAGCGGAGTCACCGCGAGCAAGGTCACGGCCGCTTCGTTTGCACAGACGCTCACGTCATCCATCACGCTTATCTCTGGTGCCGAAATCACCTCCAGTACAACCGTATCTGAATTGGTACAACCCAGAGAGTTTTGACCGGTGTAGGTCAACACAAAGGAACCTACACCACCAATTCCAGGGTTGAACACACCCGATGAATCCACAATACCAGCCCCTTCCCAGTATCCCCCATTTGGACTCACTAGAGGCAAAAGGACTTCGATGTCTTGGGCGCATTCTGATGTCAGTTCGGGTATCGTGATGTCAGGCAACGCCATTGGGGTTATAAAAGTCGTCGCATCGTCAGCGCATCCTAAATCATCTGTTACCGTCAATCCTATAATCGTGAAGTTTTCATTGAGGTCAGCAATCCAATAAGCCTCGCCCGAAGAAGTCAGCGTGACCTCATCCGTCCAATCATAGGTATACTCACCCTCCGATGCCAAGGTCCCACCTCCAGCAAACACGTTCATCCATACTGTATCACCGTCGCACGCGACGCTGCCTTCGGTCGAAAGAAATACTGTGGGCTGCTCTAGGATATGCCACACGGCCGTATCACTCGTCGCGCAGGACCCTGAGCCGAGGTGATGCACCAAATTCCAATATCCGGGGACCAATTCACCCAAGTCGAGAAGTCCTGAAGAGGGGTCTGTGATGCCCACTCCCTCCCAATATTCCGTCTCAAAACCGCCGACCAGAGGCAACTGAATTAGATCATTGCTTTCACATAGCGTTGTATCTTCTCCAGCCTGAGCGCTGACCGGAGGGGAAATGGTCATGGATGAGGTATCCAATGCCGAGCATCCGAATTCATCTGAATACGTATAAATCAATTCGTGATTACCCACTCCAAAGTTCGCCGGATTCACCTCGTTGTTTTCCAATGGGAATAGTCCGGACCAAGTGCCACCAGATGGAACGCCATCGGGCAAAGTTTCGATAAAGGACTGATCGCAAAATGCAAAGGACGATGGTGCCGTAACAACCGGAAGCGGCTTGACCTCAATTTCTTGAGATACGTTGTTCGCACAGCCGTAATCAGGCAACCACGTTGGGTAGGGAAAGAAGGTGAGGGCAGCCTCCAAGGTCTGCGCGCCAATTCCGAGTTCATCCGCAGCGAAAGCAATGCCTGTGGAGGCACCCACAGAAGCGGTGGGCGCCAATGTGGTATCAACCGGTTCACCATTCAGAATCCACTCTACAGCCGTATCCCAACCGTAGCTGACAATATTGGCTTGCGCGGCTACCGTATCTCCCATGCAATAGGTGTCATCTAATTCCAAAGAGATTGAAGGGACAAAAAAGCCATACACCGCAAATCCCTGGCTGGTCGAGCACTGAATGTTTCCATGGTCCACCGTGGTAAATACCGACCCTACGACCTGTGAACCCACCACATAGCGTGCGACAGAGTCACCTGGCTGACCATCACTTAAGAGTTCCGAGCTTGAATTCCACAAAAACTCACCTTCACCGGTCGCTTCAATGTCCACATACGATCCCAAGCAATACCAATTATGCGAAGTGCTCACCTCCAGCACCGGGGACGGATGAGCCAAGACAAACGTCGTGTCTGTTCCAATCCCGCATGCATTTTGGGAGAGAGCAACCACTTCAGTGAGCCCCGAAGTTCCATAACCTTGGGTCAAGGGCGCGGGAAATTGAAGCGATTCTGCAACACCCTCGGTGATCCACTCAAATGATGTCAACGCCGTATTGCCCGGGTTCACCAAAACTTCGAGGGTTCCCTCCTCCTGAGCACACACCTCCAATTCATTCAAGATGGAAACTGTCGGCGCTCCTTGCATGGAAACATTCGTCGGCGCGACCCACGTTGTGCACCCCGTCAACGTATCCGTCAACTGAACAGCCACTTGGTAACTCGTCGCCTCGAGAAAAACAACCGATGGCTCCATCGAGCCCGCATGCGTTTCTGTGTCAAATTGAAAATCCCCACCTTGAATGGACCATTCAAAAGCCACATGGGTCAAACTACCCAATTCTGTCGAAACTGATAAAGCAGAATGAACAGGAATGCAGGCATCTTCGGACACGTATTCGATAACCTGTGTTCCTTGAAACGGATGGCATGAGCAAGGCCACACCATATCATCTGAAACTTCAGCGAGTGAAATCGTTTGGCTGCACGAACAATCAGCAAATGCATCGAGACCGCTCCTTGTGACAACCAACGTTCCCCCTGCCTGAACTTCCGCTGCAGGAATCGCGCACTGAGCACCTGTTGCAACTTCGTTTCCGTTTAGTTCCCAAATTGCATTCGCGGAATCCAATGCCTCGCCATCAGAATCTGAAACGAAACTGAGGGAAAACTCAACAGCACAATCAGTTACCGAGGACCATTCAACGGTCGCTGGAAGGCTATCGCACAGAGAAGTGCAGGTCTGAGCATTCGCGCCATTCACTCCAAAGAGCGCGCACAAAACGGCCGTCAGCCTGAGCATGAGCAATGAGTTCTTTTGAAAGTCTAATGTGTGCATCCGCGTCTAATACGCACAGATAGCCTCCAACGTTGCGTTTTTAGCTCAGATAAGCGCGGGTATCTATTTGAGATCCGTTTCATTTTCACAATTGTTGAAATCAAATGTGAATAGCTTGTTGATTTCCAATCACTTAAATAATTGCCCTCTTTCAACTTTTGACGTTACTTGGCTTTGTCAACGGGTGGAAACACCCACGGCCACTTGAGCAAGCGATTTATGAGAATGAAGAGCTACTCGCGAACGGTCACGGATTGCAAGATTCATGATTAGGCTGGACAAGCAGGGCACAAAGGTGCCGTGCAATGAAAAGAAGAAAGGAGGACGACGCGTCTGAGAATGACGCGAAGTAGGTCCCGAGCTGGAAACTTGGACGGTCGCAAGATCGAAGAAGCAGAATGCAAGAAGACCGAACCGAATTTCACTTGTCTTGGGCTCAAATTTATTTAAGCCCAAACCTGCAAAGGAATCGTTCAGTGGCTGAACGGTTGTGTAACCGAGAGGAAACATGTGTAAGCCTGTGTTAACGCACAAATACAGACAAGTTGGGCGGGCCCATAAAGCCAGCACGCTCTTTTCAGCGAACCGGGCAACCGGGGAGCACCTGTTCGGAACCAAGCTGGACGTAGTGACCCCATGCAAATGAGGTTATTTCATTGAAAAATGAGCACGGAGACGTGAACAGAAAGGTGCCATTCCAAGCAGTTCGTATGCCCATGGCATGTTCGAAATGCATGTTTCGGATGGTCTGAATCAATATGAGGAAGATCGCGAAGGAAACAGCATGGAAGTATATTCGAAAGAGTTTACTTCGATGCTGTTTTTTTATGCCTAATTCTAGGATTGACGCTTGAAAAACTCAAAACATTGAGGTATTTTTCGGCTCCGGCAATTACCCGACTCTTTCTTGGTTTTCCCCTCTATTATGAATAGGAAATGGAATTTTTTGTTGCTCTCACTCTTAGTGACGGTAGCCTGTGTATTTGGTGTTGATTACGAAACCTCCTCTGTCGATTCTTCGGCATACGATTCAGGCGACATCGCTTGGATGATTGTTGCCAGCGCATTCGTGCTCCTTATGACCCCTGGCCTGGCCTTTTTCTATGGCGGGATGGTGAATAAAAAGAACGTGATTTCTACGATGCTGCAAAGCTTTGTAGCGCTCGGAGTCATTAGTGTGCTATGGGTCGTGGTCGGCTTCAGTTTATGCTTTGGAGAATCCTTGGGGGGTGTCATTGGAGATCCCCGCACATTCTTCGTCTTTGATGGCGTCGGGCTCGCGCCCAACAGCGCTTTTGCTGAGACCATTCCTTTTCTGCTTTTTGCCTTATTCCAGCTGAAATTTGCCATCATCACACCAGCGCTCATCACAGGCAGTTTCGCCGGACGTATTCGATTCCGTGGATACATTCTTTTTATCGTGCTGTTCAGCCTAATCGTTTATCCCCCCCTAGCCCATATGACATGGCATCCCGATGGGTTGCTTCGCAACTTGGGTGTTCTCGACTTTGCAGGCGGAACGGTGGTTCACATGTCGGCGGGTTTTGCCGCTTTGGCGGGAGCTATTTTTTTGGGTCAACGAAAAGATTCGGTTAATCAACCGGCTAACATCCCATTTGTCATCTTAGGTACTGGGCTATTGTGGTTTGGTTGGTTTGGATTCAATTCAGGTTCTGCGCTGGGTGCGAATGGCGTTGCTGTGAAGGCCTTTGCAAACACCAACCTCGCAAGTGCCACAGCCATGATAACGTGGGTTTTCTATGAACGCTATCAAAACCGTAAGATGTCTGCGTTGGGCGCTTGCATCGGGGCCATCGTCGGTCTAGTCGCCATCACCCCAGCGGCTGGATTTGTATCGCTGAGCCATAGTATCCTCATTGGTTTTATCGCCGCTTTGACGAGCAATTGGGCCATTCAAATTCAAAAAAGATTCGCCATTGATGACACACTGGATGTATTTCCGAGCCATGGTGTTGGCGGTGTGGTCGGTATGATTCTCACTGGGGTTTTGGCAGAAGACGTTGGCTTAATTCACGGTGATTCGACGGTTTTTATTCGTCACATGGTCACCCTAGTCGGAGTAGCAATTGGAACCTTTGGAGTAAGCTATTTGCTCTATGCTGCGGTAAATCGCATCATCCCGCTTCGCGTTAGAAGCGACCAGGAGCAGCGAGGCTTGGATCATTCCCAGCACGGAGAGCGCATGGAATAAATGAATTCATGAAATTCACCCTATATTTAAGCAAACCACTGGAAATGAAAACGTCCGCTCAAATTGGTTTTTTCCTGTTCTTAGTTGCTGCCTTCTCGGTTCAGGGGATAGCCCAGACTCCCATCACTTTTAGCTACACGGGTGAAGTGGAAACATATACCGTTCCCAATTGCGTTGCGCAATTGGAATTTGTAATCAAAGGAGCTAAAGGAGGTGGAGCCAACGGCGGCAATGGATCAACTGTATCAGGGATTCTCGACGTGGTTGAAGGCGAGGTATTGGAAATTCGAGTGGGCGGCACAGGAGGCTGCCCTTCAGCTGGATTCAACGGAGGTGGTGAGGGTGGCAGTGCAGGTGGAGCCAACGCCGGCTGCGGCGGTGGAGGTGCATCCGACATTCGGATAGGTGGATCAACAGCGGCCGACCGCGTGGTCGTTGCCTCTGGAGGCGGAGGCATGGGCGGAGGAAATACCGATGCGAATGCTGGAGCGGGTGGTTGCACTTCTGGCCTCGAAGGAGAAAGCCCTTTCGGACAGGGCGGCAACGGGGCGACACAGAATGCTGGTGGATTGGGCGGTCCACCTTGGATTGGCTCAGGAAATAACGGTTCAGCAGGTAGCCTGGCAAACGGTGGTGACGGTGCGATTGACCCGTGTTACAACGTTGGCCCAGGCGGCGGCGGTGGCGGCGGCTATTACGGTGGCGGTGGCGGTGGAAGTGATTGTTTCGCCTCAGGAACGTTGGGCGGTGGCGGTGGCGGTGGCGGTTCGAGCCTGACCCCTGCAGGTTTTACGTGTGTAGGAGGCAATGTGCCGAGTGCAGGATCCATTACAATCACACCCATTGGGGGGGTGGGCATGGTGATCGAACCCACAAGCCCCCAATTCTGCGAAGGAGACTCACTTCTCCTGACGCTTTCGGGAGCAGACAACTACGATTGGTTCGAGGCCGATGGGCTCAACGTCGTCGATGGCCCTACCGCCTGGGTGAGCCCACTGGAAACCACTGTGTACAGCGTAATCGCATCCAACGAAAAATGCATCGATACCGTCGACGTGAATGTTACGGTCATTCCTTACCCCATCATCACTGTTAATCCATCGTACATCACAACGTGCAACGAAGAAGTAACACTAACCGCTACGGGTGCGTTTCAACTCGAATGGACCCCGAATGAGAGCTTATCTGGAAATGGATTCGGGCCCATTCAATACGCCAATCCAACAGAGACAACCGTCTACACCGTTACGGGTACCAACAGCGGGTGCAGTTCCGACACCACCGTAACCGTGGCCTACCAGCTCGAAGTTGAATCCACTGAATATTTCTGTGAAGGTGGAACCTATGGATTACCTGATGGAACGGAAGTCGGTGAAGAAGGAACGTACATCGCTAATTATGTTTCATTAGAGGGTTGCGATAGCATCGTAACAGTCAACCTTTTTGAGCAATCCACGTATGATTTTCAGATGCCCGTTCAACTATGTGCAGGAGAATCGTGGTCCTTACCGGATGGCTCAATTGTGGATGAACCAGGAACATTTCCCGTGGTTTTACAGACGAACACGGCCCAGTGCGACAGCATCATAACGACTGTGATTAGCATTTTACAGCCCTTCACAACTGAAAATACCCTGGCACTGTGTGAAGGTGAACCCGTAACCCTGGGAGATGGCACGGTGATTACGGAAGAAGGCGTTTACACGGTGGTCCTGACCTCAGCGACTAATGGGTGCGACAGCACGGTCACATCCAATGTGATTTTTCAACCGAACTATGATGTAGCCGTTGACTTAGATGAATGCGATGACGGTTCATACTTGTTTCCGGACGGAACACTTCCAACCAACTCGGGCACATTTAATTTTGACCTCCAGACAACCTTGGGATGCGACAGCAGCGTTACCATCGACTTGACGCTCAATCCTGCTTATGACATCACCTATGGTGACGCCATCTGTTCTGGGCAATCCTACCTCATGCCGGACGGAAATGCCATTGAAGTGGGTGGTCCGTACACATCTATCTTACAAACCAACGCAGGATGCGACAGCGCAATTACAGTGCAATTGACCGTCCATCCATTGCCTGATGTTTCCAGCGGTGCCAATGACAGTTATTGTCTTTATGATGGTGACATTGAACTCTATCCGATGCCCTCTGACGGATCTTTTTCTGGTGATTTGATTTCAGGCACAACATTGGAACACGAAGGAGCTGAACCCGGAAATTATCAGGTTGCTTACAGCGTTACCGATGCAAACGGTTGCACCAATGTGGATCAGGTCAACTACGTTTTGGCCACTCCAATTGACCCGACATTTGATTTCGAAATGATCTGCAATGAGCTGGAGTTGATCAGCACCGTTTCAGACCCCAATGACCTTTTCGGATATGAATGGTTCTTGCAAAATGAATTGGTGGCGATCTATTCAAATCCCACCTATTATTTTGATGAAAGTGGAACCTTCGATTTGGGACTGGCCGTTACAGATGAGTACGGTTGCACCTATTCCACTACCGAACAGGTGCTCCTACAAAACGCATTGAATTTAGAGGGGTTTTATGTGCCCAATGTCTTCTCTCCGAACGGAGACCCATACAATAACACGTTCCTCATTCCGAGTGCTGTTTCCGCTTGCCTTAATTACGAAGTCGACATCTTCAATCGGTGGGGGCAATTGGTGTATTCCATGACTCCCGTTACTGCTGCATTCGCTGGGAACGATGAGAATGGAAGTCCACTGCCAGAAGGAGTTTACTACTACACGATGGAAATCCTAGAGTACCCCTGCAACGAAACCCCGCAACTACAACCCTACTGCAGTGGGACCATTTCCTTGTTTCGATAAGAACCATACACCATGAATAAAGTCATCTTCTTCCTATTTGCTTTGACCCTCGGGGCAAACATTCACGCAACGGCCCAAGAAGCAGTTAACACTTCCGAAATTGAATCCATCTACGCCAAGGCCGGTTTCAATTACGAGCATGTCAATAGCATGGCCAATCAAATTACTCAAAGTGAAGACCCAATGGCTCCGGGCTTAGCCGTCTCCATGCTTCGAACCATGGAATCTATGAAAGGTGCGGGTGCGCCGGTTCCCATGTCCGAAGAGTTGCTGAATGAATGGGTCAACGTTCATGGATTGACAAACGAGCACGCTCAAGACCTATACAAGGTAGCCCTGCGCTTCGCGCTTCAGCACCGAAAACGGTAGAAAACCCGTCCGCAGATTTTACGACTACAAAGCAACCTCCTGCGCTCGTAAAACAATTCTTTTCGAAGAAATAGAGTGTATTATTTTTTTTTTCTATTCGTTGACCGTGAAACTAAGTCAGTCTTTTCTTGTCGCCTTTCGAGATGAAATTCAAAAAATCTGGGGGACTAAAATTACAACCCAGCGCGACTGCATAGACTTGGCAGCGGCAATACTCCTCAAAACAAACTCAAAGGTAGGAAGCCATACGCTCCGAAGGCTTTTTGGCATCGTAGAATGGAATGGAGAGTTTAGAAAGACCACGTTAGATGCTCTTGCACGGTATGCTGGTGAAAGCAGCAGCAATGACTTAATTAGGCGCATTCAGGACCAAGAAAACCTCGTCGAAATTCTAGTTAAGCTTCAAGTTGAGAAGGTGGACATTGACGAGTATTTCATTAAGCAATCTCTGGATGAAGGTGTGACCATGGAGGACGTCATGATGGCCGCCCACATGATCTTAATTCGACTCGAACAAGGGGACCATGACCGGGTTATTCGCATGCTCCAAACGCTGAAAAAACTGGATGAAAAAAGAACTCATTATTACTCCATTTCAGCCGTTTTCGCCCATTACGTCGCACCCAAATTCCACCAAGTAAAGGACGAATCATTCATCAATCGGTTGATTACTGAAACACCGTATTTAAATTTGGTCCTGTCCTTCTATGCTCCAATCATGGACTTGGATGGCGACTTTGGACGGCATGTGCGAAAGATGGTAGAACTCTCAAATGAGGATGAACACCAAGCCTATGGACACAGCCTTTTGGCCTCTCATGCGCTAACGGAAGGAGATCACATAACCGCGAAGCAGCACCTCCATTCCATCAATAGAGACAGGGACTACTTTTCCATTCTTCAGGGAAGAATAGATGTTTTGTTTTACCTCACAAACAAGAATACTTCCTCCATCGTATCACACTGCAGACCAAGTCCCGGTGAAGAGATTTTTTACTTCAAGGCCGGTATTCCGATGCTCGTCTTGCTAGAGAAAGAGGATGAAGTCCAAGAGCTGTTTGAACACTTTGACTTCTTCTCTGATTCTTCCCTGCACTGGCTTCAACAAAGCGCTCAAAACCAAATCCACATTGCACAAGCCTGGCTTTTTGCTCGGCAAAACCAAGTCGAGAAAGCCCGTGCTATTATCGAACAGTATGAGTCGACTATTTGGCCTTCCGATTACAAGCCCATCTCCGACAAGATGATTCAATTGACACGTTCCGAAATGAACGAATTATGAATTTTCCGTTTGGGATTTACTCTGGAATAATGAGCTTTATTTCAGTTGATTACTGAGATTAAAAGCCACCACGCCGAGAATAGAACTCGGAACTAAAACTCAGGAAACTTCTATTCTGCAACTACATCCACGGCGCTGAGGACGATTCGATTTGAAAAAGCCCCCAGTCTCGCAGTTGCTTCGCTGATTCCACTCGGACATACGGGAGGGTAATCGGCCCAGCTGCCGTAGAAAGGACGACGTCAGCTAATCCTTTTCGCTGCATGAACCAGTTGGATCGAATGCTCACCCGTTGGAGCTTTCTCCATTCAACACGTCGTTTCACCTGCACTCTCCACCCCGTCCTAAACAACAATTCTGTTGGTTTAACAACAAACGAGGTCCCCTGATACTTTCGCAATGAAGCCAGGACGCTCCATAGCATCCATGCTATGAAGAGGACCAATACCAAAGGATGGGGCAACAACAAAAATGGAATCAGTCCGAATACGCTTCTCCAGATACTTCTGCGGATCCAAAACAAGCGATGGGGTCTCAGAACTTTCGCACCCCGGGTGAAATCCTCCAAAAACAGGCGAGATGCAAGCACAGCTGTCTCCTGATCGTTCAGACCGGGGATCAGCACATTCACCGCTCCTCCATCGGAAGTCACCTGCGACCTTGCCTGATGAATCCTTACGGTCTCAAATCCTGCGATTCGCTGCAAAATTCCGCTTTTACTCTCGAGCATCTGAATTTTATGGAGCGGTAACTTGAACTCAAATCTTTTCAGAAACCCCCCACTCATTTCCAATTGATTATCGGCTAGTCTCACCGTGAGCTTGTGGTACCTGAGTATCGCGCCGACCAGGGAAACAAGCAATCCCACGAGAAGGAAAAACAAGAAAAAAAGGGGGATTGCGAGCACCCAAATCAACTTCAATGCCCAAACCCATGCCCATGGCAGGGCATCCATTCCCTGCTCCAACCATTGCATCAAGGGCTCTATGACCGCGACGACTGCGCCAAATGAAATAATGGCATTGCGTAGATGATTCTGCGTTAAACCGATCCGGAGCAACTTTTGCCAATCCAGCTGAACGAGCGGTTGCACTGCCTCGCTGTGGCTCATTGCACCGCGACTCAAAATGGTATTCAGTTGCTGCGCCTCACTTTTTTTCAGTGCCGAAATTTCGACTTCTGCCCCAGAGGAACCCGCCGTGTCTATTCGCAAGCCGACAAGGCCAAACATCCGGTGCCAAAACAACTCCTCCGTGTGAACCGTTTGAATCCGATCGAACGGTATCACCATCCGCTCCCGCTCTATGATGCCCCGTTCAATGACCAATGCGGAAGCTTCGATTTTGAACGTGAACCGCCAGTGCTCCAGAAAAGCAACCACAGACAGAAAAAGAACGCCCACTGCTCCAATCAACCCAGCATACATGCGGATGGAATCCGAAATGGCCAATCCCGCCAATACCGGCCAAAAACTTCTTGCAAGTGTCCAAACATTTCGCGTGAAAAAACGGAGCACCCCCAGCACATGCTGACGCTTCGCTTGACTGAACACCGGTTTAACTCTTGCCTGCTCGTTCATCCAAATAGGCTCTCAATTCCTGTGCTCGTTCAAAATCCAATCCAGGAACGCGCAAGTTCGCCCCCGAACTGCCTGCGGTATACAGTTTTAACGTGCATACGCCAAATGCGCGGGCAAGCGGTCCTTGAGAAACTTCGCTGTGTTGAATGCGATTGAATGGAACCGTGACCGTTTCGCGCACCCAAAAGCCAGAACGAAAGGTCAAGTCGCGTTCCCGAAGCAAGACCCCTCTCACAGGAAAGCCTCTGAATTCTTCGACCGCCCAGAGTACTGAAATCAACCCCATCGCAATGAGCATGCCCCAGACTGGATCCGGGATGACTTCTTCTTGGAGGGCCAGCCACACAATCGGCGCACACAGCACCCCAATGCCTAGGCAGACAACCACGGCAAACACCGTCCAGCGTTGTCTCCGATACCGCGCAGGCATCGGCTCAAATTCATCCTCATCTATTGGAGGAAGAGACTCGAGGGGTGAGGTAGGGTTTTGGAATAAATTTGCCATAGCGAATGTGAATGCAAGGTAAGGGTTGACCCATTTAAAGGATGGGAATTTTTAATTTCTTCCTACTTTGTAGCGAATCAAATTGAACCATGACCTCCTCCTATATTCTTGCGCTCGATCAAGGCACCACGAGCAGCCGAAGCCTCATCGTTGATGCACGAGGTCACGTCTTGTTTCAAGCCCAAAAGGAATTCACCCAGCACTATCCGAAACCTGGCTGGGTAGAACACGATCCAAGAGAAATCTGGAGTTCACAGTGGGCAACGATTCAGGATGTTTTGGCGAAAGTTGATTCAGGAACCAAGGCCATCGCCGGCATTGGAATCACCAACCAACGCGAGACCGCCCTTGTATGGGATCGATTGACTGGCGAACCTATCTACCCGGCCATTGTCTGGCAAGACCGACGCACCGGGGACTATTGCGATGCCTTGAAATCCGATTCCACCATCAAGGACCAAATTCAATCCAGCACCGGTTTAATGGTCGATGCTTATTTCTCGGCTTCTAAAATCCGATGGATCTTGAACCATGTGGAAGGAGCTCGGGAACGAGCGGAGACTGGTGAATTGCTCTTTGGAACGGTTGACAGCTGGTTGGTCTGGAAATTGAGCAATGGCGCATCCCACATCACGGATGCCTCGAATGCCTCGCGCACTATGTTGTTCAACATCCACACGCTGCAGTGGGATGACTCCCTGTGCGCTTTGTTTGGGATTCCGATGGCCATGCTTCCCAAAGTGGTCGATAGCAGCGGACAACTCGCTGAGGCCACATGCTTTGACCACCCGATTCCCATCTCGGGCATCGCAGGTGACCAACAATCCGCTTTGTTCGGTCAACAATGCCTCTCCCGGGGCATGGTGAAAAACACATATGGGACTGGATGTTTCATGCTCATGAATACTGGAAAGCAGGCCGTACGTTCTCATCATTCGCTGCTAACAACCATCGCTTGGAAGATCGGTGACGATGTCCATTATGCGCTCGAAGGAAGCGTTTTCATCGCAGGCGCGGCTGTCCAATGGCTGCGAGACGAACTCTGCTTTATTGATGATGCGGCTGAAATTGAGGCTTTGGCCAGTTCTGTTCAAGATAGCGACGGAGTCTACGTCGTTCCTGCCTTCGCTGGATTGGGAGCGCCGCATTGGAACCCACATGCCCGCGGCAGCATCTTTGGAATGACACGAGGATCGGGAAAAGGCCACATCGCTCGAGCCGTTTTAGAAAGCATCGCCTTTCAGTCCATGGACTTGCTCGAATGCATGCAAAAAGACAGCAAAATGGCCATTAGCGAGGTGCGTGTGGATGGCGGGGCAGCAAACAATTCGATGCTCATGCAGTTCCAATCCGATGCGCTGGGCATTGACATCGTTCGGCCTCAAAACACAGAAACTACAGCAATGGGCGCTGCGTATCTAGCCGGCCTTGGTTGTGGATTTTGGAGCGACATGGACGCTTTGACTGCCTCATGGGAACGTCGCGACACCTTTAAGCCTGCCGAGAATTCACGCAGCATGGACGCCAAGATTCACGGATGGAAACGTGCGATAGCGGCCTCTACTCTTTGGGCGAACGACGAAGGCATCGACGAAGACGCATCGAATGATCACTCCAATCCGTTTTCTTCATGAGCGGGATGAGACAACGAGAGCACCATTGGGATCGCATTCGCACCACGGAAGAATGGGACGTGGTGATCATTGGCGGAGGCGCCTCAGGTTTAGGAATCGCCGTGCATGCGGCATCCAGCGGACTGAAAACAGCACTTTTTGAGCGAGACGATTTTGCGAAAGGCACATCAAGTAAAAGCACCAAATTAATCCACGGTGGCGTCCGGTATTTGCAGCAAGGAAACATCAAACTGGTCAAAGAATCACTCCGAGAACGAGGCCTGCTTATGCAGAATGCACCTCATCTCGTGCAGAATATGAAATTTGTGTTGCCCACATTCAAGCCATGGCGAACATGGTATTATGCTTTGGGACTTAAGGTATATGATCGGCTGGCAGGAAGGCTGGGCTTAGGGCGATCCGAATCGCTCAGCAAAGAAGAAACAGTCGCCCTACTGCCGGGAATCAAAACCGACGAAATCGCTGGAGGTGCCAGCTACCATGATGGACAATTTGACGATGCGTATTTGGCCCTTTCATTGGCAAAAACAGCTGTTCACCACGGGGCTGCGTTACTCAATTATTGCGAAGTCACTTCATTTATTTCAGTAAATAAGCGCATCCAGGGCGTTGAGGTGCACAGCCCGTTGGATGCGGAGAAGCGAAATGTTCGAGCCCGCTTTGTCATCAATGCCACCGGTCCTTTTAGTGATTCAATGATGGCGTTGGACAATCCAAAGCATAAACCCGTGATCAAACCCAGTCAAGGGACCCATGTGGTGGTCGACTCGTCGTTTTTTCCCGGTAATACCGCCATGTTAATTCCAAAAACGGATGACGGCCGTATCCTATTCGCTGTTCCTTGGCATGGCAAAATCATCTTGGGTACAACGGATACCGCTGTAGACGCTGCTTCGGCCGAACCTGTGCCCTTCGATAGCGAGATTGATTTCATCCTGACCCATCTGCAGCGCTACCTCCGACACGCTCCTCAGCGCACCGATGTATTGAGTGCATTTTCTGGCATTCGGCCACTGGTCAAATTGACCAACAAAAAAACGGCGGAATTGGCACGGGACCACGTGATTCGTGTAAGTCGCTCCGGGTTGATTTCGATTTTGGGAGGGAAATGGACGACCTACCGCAAAATGGCCGCGGATGTCATGCGGAAGATACAGTCCCTCTCCAGCGAAAAAATTGCGCTTTCTGACACCCGAATGCTTCGCTTAGTTGACTGCAACACACCTCCGCTCTCCCCTTCCATTGAAAACATGAACGATGCCGAATTGAAAGAACGCATCCGACTCGAAGTCGAGCAATCTGCTTGCCTCACTGTTGAGGACTTCTTAGCGCGTCGAACGCGCCAGTTATTGCTAGACGCGCGCCACGCCATTAAGCGCGCCCCGTTCATCGCCACATGCCTCGCAGAGCAATTGATTCGAGATGAAACTTGGAAAAGCGAGCAAGTCGAATCGTTCAATGCTCTGGCACAATTGTATCTTCCTCAAGATTGAATACTTTCCCACATGAGTCCATATATCGCAGAATTTATCGGCACTTACTTATTGATCACCGTCGGTGCCGCCATCAATGCCAATGTCGTGTTGGCAAAAACGAAAGGAAATAACTCCGGCTGGATTGTCATCTCAATAGGATGGGGAATCGCCGTCTTTTTAGGAGTCTATTCGGCGACCTCACTCGGCGGAAGCGGCCACTTAAATCCTGCTGTAAGTATCGGACTATCAGCTTTTGGTGGATTGGACATCGAATTGCTCGGAGGCTACGTCGTTGCTCAGATTCTGGGTGCATTTTTTGGCGCCATCACAGGCTGGATGGCTTTCATCGCGCATTTCCGCGAAACAACCGATCCTGGAGCCATTCTCGCTGTATTCAGCACAGCGCCCGCCATTCGGAATAAACCTGCCAACTTTTTGACCGAAGCCATTGGAACCTTTGTTTTGGTTCTTGGTGCGCTCAGCGCTTCAGCGCCAGAGAGTACTTTGGGTGCTTTGGATGCGCTTCCAGTGGGTCTGCTGGTTATGGGGATTGGCATGGGATTGGGCGGGCCCACGGGGTATGCCATCAACCCTGCGCGCGACCTTGGTCCACGAATCGCTCACGCGCTGCTGCCAATCCGGAACAAAGGAACCAGCGACTGGGATTACGCTTGGGTTCCGATTTTAGGTCCCATTGCAGGAGGAATCTTAGGAGCTGGTCTTCACTACTTACTCATCTCGTAACATCACAATGAAGTCCATAACCCTCCTCGGCGCTCTCCTTGTCTTCATACCGAATGCCATGTCACAATCTTCTCTTATCGTCGCACACCGAGGCTATTCGCATGTTGCACCTGAAAATTCATTGACAGCCTTTGAAGCGGCCATTGCTGTGGGCGCGCCTTACTTCGAGCTTGATGTACAAAAAAGCGCCGATGGAACGCCCATCGTTATCCACGACGAAACACTCGAGCGCACAGCTTCTTCCAATGCCATCGGACTCATCCAAAGCCTGAGCGATGAAGAATTGCAGACCGTTCGAATCGGATACCCTGAGCGATTTGGCCGAGCATTTGAAAACGAACCCCTTCCGACATTGAGCGATGCCCTCCAATTGGCTCAAGGTCGCATTCGAGTGTGTGTCGAGATTAAGGTGGCAGGCATAGAATCAGCCATTGTCGCAGACATCCAAAAATGGAAAATGGACGAGGATGTCGTGATTTTCTCTTTTTTGCCCGAGGTACTCACCCAAATCCATTCAATTGCGCCTCACCTGAAATTGTTGTTCCTCAAATCTGATGCAACCAGCGACGATCTGAATCACTGCCTGGACATCGGGGCGGCCGCGATCGGCGTGGGAGGAAAGACAAAATTGGATGAAGCATTCATCAACGAAGCTGCGGCAATGGACCTCGAAGTCTGGCGATGGACCGTAGACGACGTCGCGGAAATGCGACACCTCCAAAATCTCGGTGTTCACGCCATCATTACCAACCGTCCTGACCTGGGGATGACTTTCTCAATTGAATGACCAAAAACTTCCCTAACCTATCAAGGCTCACCCTCGGTTAGCCCCCAATTTACGGGCGAATTTAGCGAGAGGTCTCGAACGCGAAGGATTATCCTCTCCATTCTCAACCGTCCAATCCCATCCGCCAGCACGGGCACTATCGAGCCATTCATTGATAATAAGGCGCACATCAGCATCCATGCGAACGGTCCGCTTCGCATCGATGACCATCTTAAAGTCTCGTGGGACGGACTCAAACACCTTGCGGATGCCGACTTTGTGCATGAAAGTCACGTCTTCACCCAGGTGGATGATACAGAGCTTCTTTTCATCGTCCACTTCAAAATCAATGATGGGCTGATGAAAGTGGTCAAACAAAATAACCAACAAAGCAGCCACAATGCCGATGCCGATGCCTACGAGCAGATCGGTGAGCAGGATAGCCAATACCGTAATAATAAATGGCAGAAATTGCCGAGCACCTTGTTGAGCGATGGCTTTGAACTGAGCCGGCTTCGCCAGCTTATAGCCAACAACAAGCAGGATTGCAGCCAAGCTCGACAGCGGGATGAGGCTCAGAAGATTGGGAATTAAAAACACTGAACCCAGCAACAAGAATCCATGAAGGATTGCCGACAGCTTTGTTTTTCCTCCACTTTGGATATTCGCAGAACTGCGCACAATTACTTGGGTAATGGGAAGCCCTCCAATCAAGCCAGATAAGACATTCCCTGTTCCCTGTGCAATCAACTCCCGGTTGGTTGGGGTGACTCGCTTTTCAGGGTCCAGCTTGTCCGTAGCTTCAACGCATAGTAAGGTCTCCAAGGAGGCGACGATGGCAATTGTCACTCCCAAAATCCACACATCACTTCGATTCCACGCTCCAAAATCAGGAAGTCGCACCACATCGCTCCAACCATTGACAATTTTCGGGATTTGTACGAGGTGATCGGCGCCTAATCCTAAGGCTCCGTCCCGCGTGACTAAGTGCAAGCCAATCCCCGTCATGACCGCGACCAACGAGCCGGGCAGAAATTGCGTGAAAGTCAAGCGCTTCATGAAGGGCATTTCCCATAAGATCAATATAGCCAGACCTGCAGCAGAGATGGCCACTGCCACGGGCTGGAGCATATCCATCATGTAGGACAATTCTGAGAAGGTATTGTGGGTCGCATCATGAGCAAACTGCAAAGAACCCTCCGGCTCGGCATCATAACCAAATGCATGCGGAATCTGTTTGAGAATAATGATCAACCCAATGGCGGACAGCATTCCTTGAATAACAGAAGAGGGAAAATAAAATCCAATGATGCCCGCCTTCAGGACTCCGAGCATCAGTTGAACGAACCCTCCAACAACCACGGCCAAGAGAAAAATCTCGTAGGACGGCATGGTTTGAATGCCATTCAAAACGATTACTGCCAGTCCAGCTGCAGGTCCACTGACCCCGATGGCCGAGCCACTGATCATACCGACAACAATTCCTCCAATAATTCCCGCAATTAGCCCTGCTATGGGCTCGGCACCTGATGCCAAAGCAATGCCCAAACACAGGGGCAGTGCAACCAAAAAAACAACCAAGGATGCCGGAACATCCTTTGACAAATACTTAAACATCTAAATCAATTTGAGTGAAACGAAGATTGAGCAGAAAGGCTCTGTAAAGGCGCACCTTCCCAGGCCTCTATCCAACGCTTCGTTCTGGCGGTTCGAGGATTCCCTTGAGCACGGGGGAAACCCAGTTGGCTGGTCCAGCTGCTCGAGACCACGCTTCGCGGAAAATCATTTTATGAGAACGCTCTAGCGTACTCGAAGACCACTTCTTACCATCATCTTCCACCTCTCCTTTGTTTTCCCCTTCTTTATTCTCTTCACCTCGGTCCTCCTCCGACCCGTCCGTAATAACCCAGACCATTTCTTCTCCACGGTGATGGTTCAGCAATTGCACAACGGGGACCAACGCCCAGCAGGCTGCGGTCAGAGCAATCAAGGAATAGGCAAAGAGTCGGTGGAACATCATTTTCGTTGCGTGGGCTAAATTAACTGCACTGGCCCACAATTTGTTCGTTATCCAGCTAAAAATACCCAATGGTCCTTGCTTCAGTTTGTGTAAAAGAAAATCTCAGCACCCTTCGACTCATCCAAAGAAAAACACGTAATCGGTGGTTGAGAACAATTCCCGTGTAGGCCTGTTTAATTATTGAATTACAAACACTTACATGATAGAATCGATCCGATCCGCTTCCGACTTTATCCTTTCCCAGCAAACAAAAGAGCGCATTGAACGGGGACTGGTGGGGTTCGCTTTGGGGATGTTTTTAATTCACTTGCTCCTCTTTGGAGCGAACATGCTGCTGGAATTGAATTGGGCTGCAGCTTATTTTACTCATCCGCTGCAAACCCTCTACACGCCCTTTTCAGCGATTCTTGTGGCAGAAGTTTACCTGCTTATTCATTACCTGCCTACAAGCTTCGCACGCTCTATGGGAAAGCAAATGGAAATAGTGGCCTTAATTGAAATTCGTTCCGTTTTCAAGGACGTAGATTTCACTTCTAAATGGCCCTGGGAGGCTGAGTTCTTTCCGCATTTATTGGGCGCGGTTGCCTTGAGCGGCATGCTCGCCTTGTTCTACCGAATCCTACCACGTCGAATTGCGCGAATGGAGGAGAATGATCTCAATCGGTTCATCCAAATCAAGAAGCTATTGGCAAGTTTTCTTTTTGTTTATTTGATTTTCCTCAGTGGCTGGTCATTCTTTAGCTGGGCGCAAGAGGTACTCACCTTGCCGGCTAGCGGCATTCATGATCCCAACGATTTTTTCTACAATGATTTTTTCACGGCCCTCATTCTCGTAGATGTCCTCTTGCTGGTCATTTCCTTCCGGTACCTCAGCGATTTTGGTTTGGTGATGCGCAACTGCGGATTCATCATCAGCACAATTCTCTTGCGCAGAGCTCTAGCGCTTGAGGCCTGGCATGCACTGTCGTACGAGTTGACCAGTGGCATTTTGGCCGTGCTCGTTTTGCTCCTTCACCGGGGCTTGACAAGCAGAACGCCCGAAGTAAATCAATCTTAGACTAGTGCACCTCTACCGTGCCCTCCAGGGTAGCACCGAACATGGCAATGCCGCGCTCTTCAGGTGTGGCCCATGCTCGGAACATCCCCGCGCTATTGCATACTAACGCGATACTGCCCTGAGCGTCGACTCCTACCACGCCGCCATCTCCTCCGAGCGAGCCCATCTCGTCAAAGATTGCTCCGCGACAAGCTCGTCCAAGCTGCTGCTTGCCATAGAGCATCCTGGCATGGACATCCTGCGCAACGCCGGTGCGGATAAAATACTCACCCCATCCCGTTGCGGAGATGGCACACGTGCGATCATCTGCCCACGTTCCTGCCCCAATCACTGGGCTGTCCCCGATGCGACCGTGCCGCTTGTAGGTCATGCCACCTGTTGATGTGCCGGCTGCGAGGTGGCCGCTTTTGTCCAGCACAACGCAACCCACCGTGCCTCTTTTATTGGCTAGCGCATCCTCCTCCTTCTGGGATTTGGACTTCGCCCGTTCGTATCGATCGAATGCTTTTTTCGTCCAAAACCATTCGTCAGAAGCGGGTTCATGGCCCATCGACGACGCGAATTCACCCGCTCCGTGCCCACTAAAAAACACATGTTCACTCGAATCCATCACGGAGCGAGCCACCGATATCGGATGCTTAAACCCGCGAACTCCCGTGACGGCCCCGCAGTTGCGTGACGCTCCATCTGCAATTGAAGCGTCCAGTTCTTGTACCCCTTCGGCTGTAAAAACCGCACCGCGCCCGGCATTAAACAAGGAATCGTCTTCCAACAAACGAATCACCGCTTCGACCACATCGACTCCCCCAGCGCCAGAAGACAGCATTTCCTCTCCCCTTTGAAGCGCGTTCGAGAGCGAAGCTTGATAGGCATTCTGCTCTGCATCACTCAAGTCTTCCTCCCCAAAATGTCCCGCACCTCCGTGGATGGCTATCGCCCATGCTCTGCGCTCAGCTGACGAATCTGCTCCTTCGCTCGAAGACGATTGTTCACCGCACCCGATGGACAAGAAACCAACTGAAAAAACAACGGCGAACAAAAGAAGTCTTGTGAAATAAGAAGTTTTCATGGGCCGATATTAGGCCAAAGGTTTGGTTCCTGCAACGAATATCTTGCCGTCATGTGCCTCCACACCCGAAGATTCATCATAACCAATGGTCGTCATTTGGACATCGCGAAAACCCGCGGTGTCCATCAGCTCCTTTAAACGGCTAACAGAGCAGTAATGCAAGAAAGCCAAGTGATCTCCCTTGGCTCTTCGATAAAACACATCTCCTGCCTGATATCCCTGCTTCTCTAAGCGTTGATTTTTAAATTGACTTAACGCTACAGGTCCCCATTCGTTGGGATCGTCAATATCAAATGCATCGAAATAAAACCTGCCGCCTGGCTTCAACATATCAAACGCTGCTTGAATGATCCCTTCCCGGGTTTCCCGATCGGGTAAATGACCGTAAGCGTACAGCAACGTGACGGCATCGTATTCTCCGTGTACCATCCATTTACTCGGGTCACTCAGCGATCCGATCTGTATCTGGAGGCCCCGTGCTTCAGCTTGGTCCGACATGTCATCGCAGAGATCCACTCCATCCATTCGGTACTTCAGTCCTGACTTGGATTGAATCGTGGCGGCTCTGCGTCCGGTGCCACAAGCAAGGTGCATTACACGACGGACCGACTGAGTTGTATTCAGGGTCTGAAGGCCCGTGGCGATTCGCTGATCGATGCCATCGGTGTATTGCTTGCGCTTCTTAATCTGGTCATCTAGCTCGTCGTATTGTGCGGCATGCTCAGCAAAATAGTTTAAAACCATCTGCTCTATGTCTGAGGCACTGGGCTTGGGAACCACATTGCACTGGATATGAGATGCTTCGCTGAGCTCTTTGAATTCAAAGGCATCCTTTTCGATGCTGTGATAGTGGTCATCACTCAAATGCACTGAAGCCGTGGGCGCTTTTTGATTGCATGTGAATTTCCGGCCTGTGGGCAAGTCGTACAAAACCAATCCATCCAAATTAGCCAGCGCCGGGCTGTAAAAATGCAAGGTAACAAGCGCTTCGGATTCACTTCCATTTTGGATTTTATGGAGCGTCCCATCCGGCTCGGGGACCAGGCCGCCTGGTACAGCACGCAAAACATCTTGTACTTCCAGCACGCCATCCTTTAATCGATAGGTCACGTTTTCGAGCATGCCTTCCAAGCAGATTACACTCCCCCAAAATCCCTCATGATGGTGCACAGCACTTTCCACACCCGGGGGCCAGTGCAGCAAGACAACCTCGAAAGGTTCCAAGCACAAAATATTCCGTGCATAATCGTTCGGGTCCGCGATTTCAGGCAGGTGTTCCTTCCATTTGCTTTCACTCCAGTCCACGTCCGCTACCCAATCGCACAGCGACTCATAGGTCAACGGTGAAGGACATAGTTCAGGCAGGCGAGAAACGATGGATTTCAAATCCAAGGCCTCCATTTCAGTCGATGTCATCTTGCTCTTACAGTTGGCCTGAAGATAGCCCTGTGTGGGCTCTGTCTCCAAATCGCACGCGAAACTTCACCTGCGGATGCCGGCTGCGATGGATTCAATCCGAGGTCGCAAAAACAAAGTCGTTGAATTGCTGCGTAGTGGGCTCATTCGCTCCAAAGGTCTGCTTCATGAGGATACCAATGGTCCCTGTTTCAGGATCAGCCGTGTAGGTCGTGTTGAAGTAACCACCCCAGAAAAAGGCACCGCGTGCTTCCGGATTTTCTTCATCTGCCTTCTGAACGCCAAAAGCCAGGCCCTGGTGCCACGTGGATTCTCGCAGCTGAACCTCCTGATTGGCCATAATCGTGTCGATGGTAGACTCTCGCAGAATGCGCTGACTGTTGAATTCACCGAGGTTCAAGTACATCTGCAAGAACTTGGCATAATCCAACGGTGTACTGCATAGTCCCGCACCGCCGCTTAGATAAGTCTTAGCGCCTGCCACCGGATAATCTGTCCGGTATAACGGATGCGTGTGCAAGGCCCATGTGGACAACGAGTCCGGCTCCCAAACCGGAACCAGGCGATCTTCAAGCGAATCTGGGAGATAAAAATAGGTGTCGTTCATGCCAAGAGGTTCCAGCACCTCACGCCTCAGGAAATCATCAAAAGGCTCACCAGAAGCAACTTCAATGACGCGCACCAGCACATCCAATCCCAAACTGTAATTCCATTGTGCGCCCGGATCATGAATCAATGCCGTCGTCGAAAGGCGGTTGCAGTTTTCTTCTGCCGTCAAAGGATCGTTCGAGAACAAATCCTTCACGCCTTGTTTCTCGTATAGCATTTTGAATCGAGGATCACCAATTTCTCCGTAGGAAAGTCCTGCCTGGTGAGTCATCAAATGCCGCACCGTCATGGTTGAAGTTGCGGGGCGGGTTGAACATGTCGAATCTGTAAAAAACTCCTCGATGACTCCCATGGAACCCATGGCGGGAATATACTTAGAAACAGGATCATCTAATCCCAGTAATCCCCTCTCCCATAATATCATAGCTGCAGAAGAAGTCAATGCTTTTGTCTGGGAGCATATCCTGAAAATAGCATCTTCAGGCATGCGATTTTGCTCCAGCGGGTCAGCATAACCGAAGGCCCGAAAGTGAACCACCTCTCCTTCCTTGACAACCAATGCAATACCACCCGGAACTTGGCTGTCTGCAACGGCACGATCGAGCATAGAGTCGAGTGGAGCATAATCCTCAGATTGGGGCAATTCAGCGGCGATTGCTTGGGCAAGATTGGATGCTGGTGCATGGGCAGAATCGGCGCACCCTAGCAGCGACGCGATTGCAGCAGCAACAATCAAAAAGATCAACGGTGTAGGTTTCATGGAGGTTGCGATGGAATAGACGGTAGTGCAAGCTAATGCAGGCAATTCAATTAGATTTGAAGCATGCTTACAAATTCACTTGGTGCATGCATGTTACGCACGTTTAACCCCTCCTTAGCGGCGACGATCGTTTTGGCTTTGACGTGCGCCAGTTGCGCTGAACAACGCGAAGGCTTGCCTGAACCTGAGGTCCCCAATGCTTCGGAATGGGTGAACCCTATGATCGGCACCACCCGCATGGGACACACCTTTCCCGGAGCCACCGTGCCCCACGGAATGGTGCAACTCTCACCGCAAACCCATTATGAACCGTTCACACAAGCCAACGGCCAATACAACCCGGCAACCTATGAATACTGCGCAGGGTATCAGCATGCCGATACCGCCATCCTTGGCTTTGCACACACCGCATTCAGCGGCACAGGTCACAGCGATTTAGGCGACATTCTCATTATGCCGACTACGGGACGGCCCGACTTAACCTCTGATCCCAATGGAGGACCTTTGTTTGGCAGCCGATTCGATCACAGCCGAGAACAGGCATCGCCAGGCCATTATGCCGTGCATTTGGACCGGTACGGCATCCAAGCAGACTTGAGTACAACAGATCGTGTGGGCATCCACCAGTATCGGTTTGAATCGGGAGGAGACGCACACATCGCGCTGGATTTGGCTTACAACATCTACCACCACCCTGACAAGAACGTGTGGACCTTTGTGCGTGTAGAAAATGACAGCACGGTTGTGGGCTACCGGCAAACCACGGGGTGGGGACGCACACGGCTTGTTCATTTCGCCATGCGATTTGACCGCCCAGTGAAGGATTACGGCTACACGCAGGGGCAAGACCTGGGCTACAATGGATTCTACCGTCGCTTTGAAGAAGAGCATGGATTCCCCGAAATGGCTGGAAGAGATCTGCGTGCATGGTTTGACTTTGGATCGGTCGAAAAAGGGGAGCAACTGGGCATTCGGGTTGCGTTGTCCGGAGTTTCCATGGAAGGCGCCTTGAAAAACCTGCACGCTGAAGCCCCCAACTCCGGATTTGAGTTTTACCGTGAGGCAGCAAAAGCAAGATGGAACCAAGCACTCTCTGGCGTGAAAATAGAGCCGCTTCGCCCGTCTGACCGGACCACCTTTTACACAGCATTGTACCACAGCATGCTGAGTCCGATCATTTACGAGGATGTCGACGGACGCTACCGCGGACTGGACCAAACCATTCACACTTCGGAGGGATTCACGAATTACACGATCTTTTCGCTTTGGGACACCTACCGTGCTTTGCATCCTTGGGTGAATCTGACGCAACCGGATCGATCGGCAGACCTCATCAACAGCATGCTCGCCCATGCAGATGAAAGCGTGCACGGGATGCTGCCCATTTGGAGCCATTATGCGAATGAAAACTGGTGCATGATCGGCTACCACGCCGTCTCTGTTCTAGCGGATGGCGCTGTACATAACATCCCAGGCTGGGACCGCGATCGCGCGCTGGATGCGGCTGTGCGGACTGCTCGCGTTCCTTACTTCGACGGTCTGGACTTGTACATGAAATACGGGTATGTGCCAGATGACTCGAGCCATTCCGCCGTTTCGAAGACATTGGAGTACGCGTATGACGATTGGTGCATTGGTCAATTGGCAAAAAGCACCGGAGACCAAGTAATTGCGGCGGAATTTGATCAGCGGTCAGCAGCGTATCGAGAAGTCTGGGATGCATCTTCAGGTTTCATGCGACCGCGGTTGACCTCAGGTCAATTCCGAGAAGAGTTCGATCCGATGGAAACACACGGGCAAGGGTTCATTGAAGGCAATGCTTGGAATTATGGTCTGTATGTGCCGCATGCGCAAGATTCGCTTATTGCTTGGCACGGAGGCCCCGACTTATTTATCGCCCATCTGGATTCCCTCTTCACCATGGAGTTGGACGATGCCTACTTCGCCCATACCGAGGACATCTCGCGCGATGGCATCATCGGCAACTACGTCCACGGCAACGAACCCGGCCACCACATCGCCTATTTGTACAATTACGCCGGTGCCCCCGAAAAAACCCAGGAACGCGTGCGGATGATTTGCGAGACCATGTACGGGCCAGGAATCGATGGACTTTGCGGTAACGATGACGCGGGCCAAATGTCGGCCTGGTACCTGTTTTCAAGTTTGGGGTTCTATCCTGTTGCTCCCGGTTCGGGCATGTATGACCTGGGCAGTCCCTCCGTTCACTCGGCGCGAATTGCCGTCGGGAAAGAGCGAACATTGGTTATTGAAACCCTTGGAAATGAAGTCGGAAAGTCTCGCGTGAAACTAGTCCGCTGGAACGGTAGAGCACTCGACGGTTGGCAGATCGCCGCTGCTGATTTGGTTCAGGGGGGAACGCTAACCTTTGAATTTGAATGAATCCATGAACTTGAAAAACATACCGCTATTTGCCTGCATCTTGCTGATCAACTTTGGGGGACTTGCAATCGGAGGATGGTTTACTGGGCCAGGGGTCCAGTCGGATTGGTACGCTGCCCTTCCCAAAGCCCCATGGACGCCACCCGGCTGGGTGTTTGGAGCTGCATGGACAGTGGTGATGGTCGGGTTCAGTATGTTCTGCCATGCTGTTTTGTCCAACGCCGACTCGCGGAAGTCTCGGTCGCGGTGGCTGGGTTGGCTCACCGTTTCATGGGCCATGAACGTGGGATGGAATCCCCTTTTTTTTCGCTGGCATCTTGTGGAGTGGGCGCTGCTGGAAATTATCGGCCTGTTCTGCCTAATTCTCTGGCTCTTTTTCCGCGCATGGAAGACGCACGGACAACGCAGCGCTGTTTGGACCCTCCTGCCTTACTTGATTTGGTTGATCATCGCCACTTCACTCAATGCCTATTCGCTGGCAGTGTAGCAGAAGTTGCTTGTTGCTCTCTTCAGAGCAAGTAATTCATGGAACTGAACTCCGAGTGTCCGCCCGCGACAACTTTCTCCACGAGGTCTTTCTGATCCTCCGAACATGCCACAAGGGTTCGAATCGAGAACGAGCGCAGTGCAGCTTTCACACTTAACGTGCTCACCGCGCTGTCCTTGCGACCGGTAAAGGGAAGCGCATCAGGGCCACGCTGGCAGGAAGCATTGATGTTCACTCGGCACACCTGATTGACTAGGTGATCGATGCACATGCCAGCCGTCCCTGGATTGCGCGTGAACACGCTCACTTGTTGCCCGTAGTCGCTCTCAGCGATATCTGTCAAAACTTCCTCAAAATCTTCGAATTCCAATACGGGACAGACCGGTCCGAATTGCTCCTCCCGGAAGAGCGTGGTTTCTCTGGAAACAGGGAAAAGAATGGCAGGGAAGAACATATTGCCCTCGACTTGCCCACCTCTTGAGTTCACGACCTTCGCGCCTTTATCGCATGCCTCACGCACGTATTCTTCCATGTAACCCACCTTGCCCAATTCAGGAAGAGGGGTGATGTCCATGTCCTCAAATGGACTCCCCCAAGTAAGCTCATCCGTCGCTTTCGCAAAGGCTGCAAGGAACTTCGCCCGAACGTCCTTTTGAACATAGATCACTTTTAAAGCCGTGCAACGCTGACCATTAAAACTCCATGCACCTTTGACACATTCTTTCACGGCCACATCGATGTCCGCATCCTGAAACACCACCGCTGGGTTTTTCGCTTCCAGCCCCAACACCTGTCGCACACGATTCGGTTTCGGGTGCTGAGAGATCAAGGCATTGCTGCTTTTGCTATTCCCAATCAACGCCAGCACATCCACTTTGCCAGACTGCATAATGGGCGATGCAAGGGTACGGCCACGGCCAAAAATCACATTGACCACACCGGGAGGAAAACTCTCAGCAAAAGCTTCAAGGAGCGGCGTGATCAATAAGACTCCGTATTTGGCGGGCTTAAAAACACACGTATTCCCCATCAATAGCGCAGGCAAAAGAACACAAAATGTTTCATTCAGCGGATAGTTGAAGGGGCCCAGGCAGAGCACAACACCAATTGGTCCTCGGCGTATTTGAGCCAATGTGCCATTCACAGAGGTGATGTGACTGCCTTCTCGGTGTAGATTTTTGTATTCCGCAATCGTCTCTTTCAAGTAAATTACTGTGCGGTCAAATTCCTTTTCTGCATCCGACCGCTTCTTGCAAATCTCCCACATCAGTAACTCGATGACCTCATCACGTTTGGGAAGCATCAACGCGATGAACTTTTCCATGGCGGCAATTCGCACATGAGCAGGGGCCGTTGGCCATTCACCTCGTCCGTGATCGTACGCTGATTGAGCAGCACGCAAGGCTTCCATTCCATACTCCGACGACATATCTGGAGTGGAGCCAAGGTAAATCGGCTTCGCTTTGTTCCCATCGGGCGCGAGAATAGGGCTATGCACCGCCGCTGTTGAACCAGACCAATTCTGCAGATTGCCATTAATCAAGTAAGAGGAATGCTCGCGCGCGGAGTAAGGTATAGATGAGGACATACCATTTTTAACCAGACCTGTATAAATAAGTTCTAAGTACGACCTAAAAGGGGCACAGGCTGCTACTTGACTGGAACAGACTTATCCAAAAACCGACTACCAAAACTCGACTTTATTCATGCGATTCTCCCTCTCGTCTGCTATTAAATTTGTCGCATGAATTCAGTCCTCGTATGGCTCAGTCAACCTTGGCCCTGGTACGTCGCAGGGCCCATCATCGGCTTAATGGTTCCTTTGCATTTGATCCTATTGAATCGCACGTTTGGCATCAGCTCCTCTTTTCGCCACGTTTGCGCAGCGATAATTCCAAACAACCTTGATTTCCTCAAATATGACTGGAAATCAGAAACCTGGAACTTGATCTTTGCCGTTGGCATCCTCGGCGGAGCGTTCATTGCGGCACGATACCTGAGCACGGATGCACCGATCGATTTGAGTCAAGCAGCCATAGCGCGCATGGCCGATTTCGGCATAACCGATTTGAGCGGTCAGCATCCCAAGCAAATTTTTGAATGGAGCTCGCTGGGCGACTGGCGAACGCTGCTCTTGGTGGTAGGCGGAGGATTTCTCGTCGGATTTGGGACCCGGTACGCAGGGGGGTGCACCTCGGGGCACGCCATTATGGGCCTCAGTCATCTCCAGCTCCCATCGTTCGTAGCAGTGCTAGGTTTTTTTACCGGTGGCCTCTTGATGTCATGGGTTTTTCTACCTCTCTTATTCGCTTAATCCCTGTCACACCATGAGAAATTTTCTTGCACTCGTCTTAGGCACCCTCTTCGGCATCATTTTAGTCAAAGCTGAGGTACTTTCTTGGTTCCGAATTCAAGAAATGTTTGCCTTCCAAAGCATCCACATGTTCGGCATCATAGGCCTGGCTGTCGTCGTTGGTGCATTGAGCGTATTCATCATTCGAAAGATGGGCATCAAAAGTATCGAAGGCAATGTCATTGAATTAAAAGACAAGGCCCCGCAATACAAGTCCGCTTATATCGGCGGGACCATTTTCGGACTGGGTTGGGCGATGACCGGCGCATGCCCTGGCCCCCTTTATGCCTTGATCGGGAGTGGGACCACCATCATGATACTCACGGTCGTCATGGGCATTTTGGGCGTACTCGCCTACGCAGCGTTGCGGAGCAAATTGCCACATTGAAATGATGCTTCCAGCATTAAATTGAACGAATCCCATGAAAATCGCGGTCATCGGAGCTGGTGCAGCAGGATATTTCGCGGCCATTTCTGCGGCGCATCACCACCCTGATGCCCGCATCGTCTTATTTGAAAAGTCGGGGAAATCACTTGCCAAAGTGAAGGTCTCAGGAGGAGGTCGATGCAATGTCACCAACGCCACCTTCTCGCCCGCGGCGCTCTCGAAAAACTATCCACGCGGAGGCAAGCAGCTCAAAAAAACATTCAGCCAATTTCAAGCGACCGATACCATTGAGTGGTTTTCCGAGCGAGGTGTTGAATTGCATACAGAAGCAGACAACCGCATGTTTCCAACTACAGATGATTCTCAAACCATCATTGATTGTTTGGTCCTGGCGGCGCAAGAAGCGGGCGTTCAGCTGCGCATGAAAACTCCGGTTCGCGCGATTTTGCAGGACAAGGACCAATTCAGGCTCAACGACGTTTCATTTGACGCGATTATTGTTGCCACAGGCGGCAGTCCAAAAGTGACTGGATTTGACTGGTTGGTGGACTTGGGGCACACCATTGCCTCCCCCGTCCCCTCCTTATTCACCTTTAATATGCCCGGCAACCGGGTGGTTGACTTGATGGGCGTGGTAATTCCCAATGCGATTGTCCGCATTCAAGGCACAAAATTGGCAGAGCAAGGCCCGGTGCTCATTACCCATTGGGGCATGAGCGGTCCGGCGGTATTGAAACTTTCGGCTTGGGGCGCCCGTGAATTGGCGCAATGCGAATATCGCTTCACAGCACAAATAAATTGGATCGGCGAAACCAATGAAGCCGAGGCGAGCGCGGCATTGGACAACACCATGGCCACATTCCGAAAGAAGAAACTGGCGAATGCCTGTCCCTTTGAACTTCCCAGAAAATTTTGGGAATACATGCTGGAAAAAGCGGGCTGCAATCCGGATTCTCCTTGGATGGACATCTCAAAAAAGGAACGCAATCGGCTCTTGAATATGCTTTTGAACGACTGCTACGAAGTGAATGGAAAAACCACCTTCAAAGAGGAGTTTGTTACCTGCGGAGGTGTGGAACGATCCGAGGTTGACTTCACCACGATGCAAAGTCGTGTCGCTCCGGGGATGTACTTCGCTGGCGAAGTCCTTGATGTGGACGGTGTTACCGGAGGGTTCAATTTCCAAGCAGCGTGGACCACAGGCTATGTAGCTGGAAAACTAAGTGGGCGAGCAGAAGACAAAGACTTGGATTAGCTTCGTGGCATGTGGAAAAAAGAAGACCAAAAGCTTGTTCGGGAGTTTACTTTCAATTCGTTTGCTGCCGCACTTGCATTCATTCAGGAAGTTGGGCTTCTCGCCGAGGCGCACCACCACCACCCCACCATCATCAACACGCACAGCCAAGTGCGGCTTGAGCTGACCACCCATGATGCTGACCATACGATAACGGGAAAAGACTACGCGCTCGCGGAGGCCATCGACTCTCTCGAAGCAACTGACCCTGCATCGAGCAGGAGGCAATAAAATCCAACGGATTACTCTTCTTGTAGCTCTTTGGCATCCACCGTTGGATCGTAATCGTCGGGCGATTTCAATGAGCTCAATTCACTTTGAGGGTCCGGAGAACGGAGAAGTGGAAACAGGAGCTGCACATGCCATGGTTCATTGATTCGATTCCATGCACCGAATTCCTTCGGGTAGCGACGGGTGATTTTGGCGGTTCCGAATACTACATCCCAGATGAAGAGCAGGTTGCCGTAATTCCCATTGGGGTTCGAGACGCCATCGGTCGCTGTGAGTCCGTGATGGGCAAAATGCGTGGCAGGCGTCGAAATCGTGCGTTCAATGATCCACGCCAGCGGGCGAAGCCACTTGTTATGGTAGAGCACACGGTCCCATCTGGTTTCGCTATGGGCGAGCAAAATCACCACGAGTTTGATGGTCAAATACGCTGCATAGACCGGACCCATCCCTAAAAAAACCAAGACTGCCGACAGCCAGATTCCAGGCATCATCGCATAATACAGAAAAGCATTTCGGTACGTTACCAACACTCCCATTTCCTGCACCACATGATGTGGCCGATGCAACTTCCAAAGCACGGGGTGCTGATGGGATAAACGGTGCCAGCCATATTGCGTTAAATCATCGAATATCAAAAAACAACCGAACTGCATCCAAAGTGCCCAGGATGCCAGACCACCATCCCATGTGGGAAGCAACCACGCCATCGCACCTAGAACCAACAAAAATATCCCGGGTTGAATGAGCGTTGGCAAGACCGCTAAACTGATCAGCTCGATAGAAAAATCATTTCGGGTTCGCTTGTCATCGAAATATAGGCCCCCCAGTGCTTCAATGCCGCCCAATACGAGCAACGTTGCAAGCGGTATCCATTTGCTGTAGTCCACACCGAAAGGTACATAGCAAGCTTATATTTTTTGCAACTCCGATGCTTTATACCGTCCAATCGACCACTCAGGATGCCTTCCAGACAGGTGATTCATTCGTGACAAATCATTGACATTCGAAGTGAATCTAAACTCAGATTAGAGCTTCAACTTTGTCGCCCGAAATCTCACGCTATGAAAAACATTTACACTTTTATCCTGGCCGCTATAACCTCTATTTCCTGCTTTGCCCAAGGCGTTGCCTATGACAACGTATCCCTCGGAGCAGGCAACGCCAACATGGTTTGGTACAGCCTTTCCAATGGCGAAGTCGGCACCGCCGCGCTCGCAGATTGGCACATCGCATTGGATGTTCGTCCGATGGGCAGCACAGCGCGAATCAATGGAGGACTCGGCGTTCAATTATTTGAATACGGCACCCTGGATGAATGGGATACTGCCACGCTTGAAGGCTGGGACATGACAGGGCAAAATTTCAATGATCAATCGGATTGGTCCAATGCGGCCTTTAGCCAAGGTGGTGATGGCATGTTTGATTTTGGCTGGGGAGTCTATGACGTCATTACCCACATCGTCACATCGGACAAAACATACCTCCTCCAATTGGCGGACGAAAGCTGGAAAAAAGTGGCCTTGCTTTCTCTCGAAAGTGGCGTCTACCAGCTACAATGGGCTAACCTAGACGGAACCGAAGAAACCACGATGGACATCGAAAAAGCCGACTATCCCGGCAAATTGTTTGCATACTGCAACCTCGAAGATCAAACTGTGAGTGACTTAGAGCCTTCTGAGCCATGGGACTTCGTTTTCTTGAAGTACCTCGAAGATGTAGGCAACGGTGCGTACTATGCTGTTGCCGGCGTGCTCAATCACCCCGCAGTTACCACGCAAGAAGTCAACGGATTGACCGATCCATTTCAAGATGGAAACTACAGCTTTGATTCGTTCAGTTCAGCCACCAATGTCATTGGCCACGATTGGAAAACCTACGTACCTCAGCAAGGTTACGTTCTGGAAAATGAGCGGTGCTATTTCGTAGCTGACCAGGACAGTGCTTTTTGGCGCGTCGTCTTCACAGAATTCGAGGGCAGCGCCACCGGAAACATCGGTTTCGGCAAAGTGCTGTTAACGGGTACAAATTCCGTCGTGGAATCTTCATCCAAAGACCGCTTCGCACTGTACCCCAACCCTGCCGAGCTGCACAGCACGGTCAACTTCCAGCTGCATCAACAGTCTGCGAGCAATGTACAGGTGTCCATTTATGGTTTGGATGGTTCTCTGAAAATGCGTCAATCCATATCCGGTCAAGCTACTCAGATTTCACTCGAGTCACTCTCGAAAGGCATGTTCATCGTTCAAGTCCTTGACGGCAACGGAGGGCTGAGCACAGAACCGCTGATCATTCACTAACGCATGAGGCATTGCATCGGCGTCATAATTGGACTGGCATGGTCGGCTGTTCTGCTCGGACAGCAGGCCGTGCCCTTGTCGGTTGACAGTGCCCTCTCGCGCTGGGTAGAATTGTCCAACGCTGTGGTCACTGGGGAACGCGATGCAACAACCGCGGACCAAGCTTTGCGGCCTACCCGGGTTATTGGCCGTGATGCCATTGAGCAAAACGCCTCACCCACGCTCCACGAATTGCTCAACCGCCAATTGAATTTTCGGGTGGCCCAAGATCCGGTGCTTGGAGCGGCCGCTTCCCTCAACGGACTGGGTGGAAACAACATCAATGTCCTCATCGATGGCGTCCCCCTTGCCGGAAGGCTCAATGGCGAACTTGATTTGAGCCAAGTGGCCCTCGATAACATCGAGCGAATCGAAATCATCAACGGACCAATGGCAGTGGAATACGGAACCAACTCTTTGGCTGGAACCGTGAACCTCATCACCAAATCAAGGCGACAACCCGGCAGTGAATTTCAATGGACAAGTCAGTATGAAACGGTTGGAAGCCACACCAATTCGGCCTCTTTCGCTCATCAGGCCCATGGCGTACAATGGGGCATAGAAGCCAATCAAACGTATTTCGACGGCTGGTCTCCCGGGGACCCGCTGGTGGACGGATTCTCCAACTTTCTTGCTGACTCCAGTCGCATCGCTCTCTGGAATCCCAAGTTGCAGCGAAATGCTCGGTTGCACAGTCGGCTGACTGCAGGCCACTGGGTCTTCCGTCCTTCCGTGCAGGTGTTATCAGAGCGCATCGAGAACCGTGGCGCGCCTCGAGCACCCTATGGACGAACAGCATTTGACGACTTATACAGCACGACACGCTGGATCCCGACGCTGCAATGTCGATCCTTCAATGACGAGGGCACGGTATGGAACATTACGCAGTCTTGGCAGCGTTACCATCGGATTCGGGCCGCTCACCTGACCGACCTTGAAACCCTCGCCCAAACCCCCCTTTCCAGTGAGCAAGATTCCACGCGCATGTCCGTCTGGATGTCTCGCGGAACCAGACATGTATCGATATCCGAACGCGCACACGGCTCTGCTGGGTGGGATGCTCGGCATGAAACCATTGCAGGAGGGCGTTTAGTTCAAAATGAGCACATCCTATTCGACGCAGCGGTATTTGCAACCTTCACATGGGAAAGCGACGCACAGTCCCATCGTTTTGGGTTGCGAAAAGCTTTCAACTCGGCCTTCACAGCTCCAGTGCTCCCTAGCTGGAACGGCTTGTGGAAATGGGGTACACACCGCTTTCGCCTGGCATATGCCAAGGGATTTCGCGCACCGAGCCTAAAAGAATTGCACTTTCAGTTTGTGGATGTCAACCACCAACTTTTTGGCAACGCGAACCTTCGCCCTGAAACCTCGCATTTCTGGCAGATACACTGGCAAAAAGAAGGTTCCTTGAATTTCTCTCTTCGGGGATACTCCAATGCAGTAGCAGAGCAAATAGGCTTGGTTGACCAGCTGGATGGCACGTATCAATACGTGAATTTCGCTGGATTTTCCTCCCAAGGTATAGAAGCCCAAGTCCATGCCACAGGGAAGCAGCTCGAATGGAATATTGGACTCAGTGCATTCAAAGCCCAAACCGACCTGGTAAAATCTGGCGAGGGCGATGAGTCTGCTGCGCCTGCGCAGGCAGCCACAATGGAAGGCCAAGCAGAACTGACTTGGCACATCAATCCACACCTTCAAACGTCCATTTTCATCAAATACAATGGTGCGCGTCAGCGCGTTGTCCAAAATGCGGAGGACGAGATGCAATTGGTAACAGCGCCCGCCTATACCCTATTGGACTTGAATGCACTCCATTGGCAAAGCCCCTCCAATCGGCTTCAGATCGCCCTTCGGCTCAAGAACCTATTGGACGTCACCTCCCTGGCAAACGGCTTCGACACTTCAGGTCCTGAAACCCATACGTCGGGCCTCACTCCCATTGCTTGGGGAAGAAGCGCGGTCGTGCGGTTGACATACCAGTGGAATCAAAACCGATGAATCGATGCCGATGAACCTGATCCTCCGACTTCCTGTTTTTGGTCTGCTGCTCTTCTCTTTTGGCGGATGCATCGAACACGAGCTTCCCATTCCTATCAAACCCGCAGGCTCACTCGTGACCCACGAAGTTTCCATCGGGCCCTCGTATGATACGCGTGTTTATTACAGTCTTCAGAACAGCAAGGTGATTGCAAGCCACTCTCCCCTGGATTGGTGCCTCAAACTCTCCCCGCTCCCTGAGTCGGGTAAGATCGCTATTCTATTGAATTCAAGCCGCACCATGCGCATCGCCCGCGACGCAGCATCGGGATCAGATCAAGGCCTTACGGATGATGAGGTCCAAGCACTGGCTTGGCGTATTGACCCGCCTTCCGGTTGGTCTACTGATTCGGCAGAAGCTCAATTTGAAGTAGGCGAATCCTTTTTTGTTGATTTGGGTTATGGAGCCGAAAACGAACTGCTGGGTAAGCGCCGAATCACGCTACAAAGCATCTCCGAGGTCGGCTTTGACATTCGAATTGAGCTGCCGAATCTGGAGCAAAGTGAGTCTGTGATCGTGCCCCTGAGTCCATCCGAATCTTTTGTGTACCTCAGCATCTTGCACACCAATTCGCCCGAAATCGAACCACCGAGTGATCAATGGGAGTTGCTTTTAACGTCCTACACGGAGCTACTCGAAGGCACCATACCCTACCAAGTCACTGGAATTCTGACTCCGAGTGAACGCGTTGAGATCATTGAACCGGTGGATACGGGATGGGAGGAGTTTAGCCAAATGGACTGGTCCAACTTCCCCAAATTAACAGATTGGAATGCCATCGGCTACGATTGGAAATCCTTTGATCTTGATGCGGGATTTTATAGCATTGATGCGAACAACCTCTATGGTGTCGTAACGTCTGAAGGACGCGAATTTCAGCTCAGGATACTGGATTTTTATGATTCGAATGGCGACAAAGGACACTTCACATTTGAGGCCTTTGAGCGCTGAACAGCCTAACCGCAGGTCCGCTCCGTCTCTTGATCATTGCTTAGAGGGACATTTATGATCCCCGTGCGAGCAGTAGACACAGCAATCGTCTCCTTCGGGGTGCAGTGTGACGCCACATTTTTTGCAATCGTACGCGATCACACAATATTCGGTAGGCAAGGTTTCCACTTCCTGGTGGCCGCAAATCGGACACGTAATCTGAGAGGTTGTGCTCGTAATCCCTTGATTCATAGCGCATGACAAAATGCTACCCATACAAATCCAGAGCATGACGGTGCAGATGGTCCTCATCCTTTCTTCTTTTTGAGAAATTCATCAACTCGACTCGAAGTGAAAACCGCCCAATGGGTCAACACTGCTGATAGCAAAGCCAGGGCGCACCACAAGACATAGAATCGAGGAGGCGAGGCGACTAGGGTTCCCATGACCGGAACGAATGAGGCATCCACCGTCCAGGCAAAAACGAGCCGAAACCGGTCCGATGGGCTGTTCCAAAGTTCACCAACGGCAGCGAGAGCAGCCATAACCCATGCGAGTATCGCTGCCAATTGGATCGACGTGATGGCATCCTTCGCCCCTAAAACTAGCAAGGCCACCGCTAAGAGCATCACCCACCGTCCCATCAACATCCCCGCAAGGCGAGGCATTGGTCGGGGATCAAACTTGAACTGAGGACCCACAATAGCTGGTGCAGCCTGGGGGCCTCCTGCACTCTCGGGATACCAACCGGGAGGGGCGAGCAGAAATCGCAATCGATCCCTCCATCCAGGGATACCTCTCACATCATTCCACAGGTCAACGACAGGCTTCCACTGTGCCTGGACAGGGTTGAAGGATTCCGTAGGCCGGGTCACACCATAGGTTGGCTTGACAATTTCTTCCTGAAAGGTGCCAAACATCCGATCCCACACAATGAAAACTCCCGCGTGATTGCGGTCGATGTATTCGGGATTGCGCCCGTGGTGAACACGATGGTGTGAGGGGGTATTGAGCGCCCACTCCAATGGACCCAGGCGGTCGATGAGTTCGGTGTGGATCCAAAATTGGTACAATAAATTGATGGCCATACTCGTCAAAAACATTTCTGGAGGAAATCCAATAATCGCGAGGGGCCAATAGACCCACATCAGCAAGACCTTCTGAAGAACACTTTGCCGCAACGCTACGCCGAGGTTGTAGTCTTCACTTTGGTGGTGCACTTGGTGGCCAATCCACAGAATGTTAACCTCGTGGCTCAGCCGGTGGGCCCAGTAATAAGCAAAGTCGACGAGTACAAAAGCCCCAACCCAAACCGCCCAATGATTCGACATTTCCCACGGTCTCCAGGTCGCGGCCCAAAGAAAAACAGCCGTGTACGCACCGACCGTCAACACCTTTGAAAACAAGGCACTGCTCTGATCCATAATGCCGCATCCGATGTTGGCTAGGCTGTCGCCCAACCGATAGAGCCCTCTGCCCTTCCATTGGTCCCATGCGACTTCTAGCCCGATAAGAGCGAAAAATAGGGGGATGGAAAAGACAACCAAATTCATGAAGTTAAAAATAGGACATTCGCCGTTCATGGTGCCAATCTACCGTCGACCCCTCAGACCGTATTTTCCTTTATTTTCTGATGTCGTTGGTGCAAAGAATAAAACTACTTTTGCGCCCATTATTTTTGCGTACAAAGACATGAATATCATTGGTAGTGCCGAATGGTGCAGGTTCAAACAACTTGGTGTACCTGCAGTGAAGGCCAGAGTTGATTCGGGTGCGAAGACATCCACCATCCAAGCCGACAACATCAAACCATTCATCAAGGACGGCCAAGAATGGGTCAAATTTGACATCAACCCAATCCAGGAAAACCGGAGCATCGTCATCAGTTGCGAAGAACGCGTGGTTACCCGGAAGATGATCAAAAACACCTCGGGCATCACGGAAGAGCGAATTGCTTTTCAGACGTCCGTGCAAATTGGAGATCAAATGCTCACCATTGATTTGACCCTCGCCAATCGCAACTCGATGGAATTTCGCATGCTGCTTGGGCGGGACGCATTCAAGGATCGATTTCTAGTGGACGTATCCCGTTCGTTTGTGCAAGGGGATATTTCCAGTGAAGAACTTAGTCAATTGTACAAACTGTTCGTGAAGGAAAAAGATGGGCTTCGTGTAGGAGTGCTCGCCTCCAACCCAAACCTCTACAGCAACAAACGGATCATGGAAGCCGGGGAAGCTCGGGGCCATGAAATGGTGTTTCTCAATGTTGAGCATGCGTATATGAAGCTTGATGTACACTCTCCTGAAATCCGCTACCGTGGTGGCAACATCCTCAATCAATTTGATGCCATTATCCCCAGAATCAAACCGGCGGTAACGTTTTACGGCTGCGCCTTGTTGCGGCAGTTCAAGAACCTCGGGGTGCACTGTTTAAATTCCGCCGATGCGATCAGCCAATCGCGCGACAAGCTCTTTGCGTCTCTTCTTTTTTCCGAAAACGACATCAACATTCCCATCACGGGGTTTGCGAAATCCCCGATGGATACCAAAGACCTCATCCGCATGGTCAACGGCGCTCCGCTCATTATTAAACTGCTTGAATCGACCCAAGGAAGAGGCGTTGTCCTTGCAGAAACGAACAAGGCCGCTGAAAGTGTTATCAACGCCTTCAAGTCTGTCAAAACCAACATCCTTGTGCAGGAGTTCATCAAGGAAGCCAACGGCCAAGACATTCGGTGTTTCGTGGTAAATGGCAGAGTAGTCGCGGCCATGCAACGTCAAGCTGAGAAGGGAGAGTTCAGAGCCAACATACACCAAGGGGGACGGGCTTCTTTGATCAAGATTACCCCTGAAGAACGCAAACTAGCGATCAAAGCAACCAAGACACTGAACCTCTCCGTTGCTGGCGTGGACATCATCCGCTCCAACAAGGGTCCCTTGCTCCTCGAAGTCAATTCATCACCGGGACTTGAAGGCATTGAAAAAGCCACTGGAATCGATATCGCCCAAAGCATGATCCAAGCCATTGAACGAAAGTTGAAATTTGCCGTCTGAATCCCGTCTGGAATTCACTTCAGTTTGACATGCACTCATTAATTTTGTGCCATGAAACGAATCCAATTCGGACTCTTGGTGGCGGGAATGTTGAGCGTATTGAGCACATCGGCCCAAGATACAAGGGACGTCGCAACCCATCAACACACGTGGTTTATGGCGTTCGGCAATCATCGGCTCTCTGACACATGGGGGGTGCATACAGAATATCAATTCCGACGCACGGACTTGGGACAGGATTGGCAGCAATCGCTCATGCGGGTTGGACTCGATTGGCACAGAAGCGAACAGCATGTGGTGACCGCAGGTTATGGATGGATCCGAAGCTACCCATACGGGGAGCAACCCATTGCCCAACTTTTTGATGAACACCGCATCTGGCAACAACTCATCACCAAATCAAAGACCGGCGCAATCAATTGGACCCATCGCTATCGCCTGGAGCAGCGTTTCATGGACCGTCCCGAAGGCAGCGCATGGCAGCACCGAGCGCGGTACTTCGTTCAAATTTCCTGGTCCATTCCGAACCACACGAACTGGTCCATCAGTGCGTATGAAGAGGCATTCATCGGATTGAGAGACCTCGCAATGCCGGTGACCAACCTGCTTCAGCAGAACCGATTGTCTGCAGCCCTTAATTACCGACTCAACAACGGCACCTCCTTGCAAGTTGGATGGCTCCAACAAGTTCTTTGGAAAGGCGATGGCCGAGCGGAAAACAACCAGACCCTGCTTCTTGGCGTTCGCCATGACCTCGATCTGCGTGAGTGAGAGCCCTGTGGCTCAGTTCGATTTTAGTCGATTGCGCGGGAATGCTTAAAGACCTTTTGCCCAAGGCTCTTTTTCATAGAACTCGGCTTCGGACCAACCTAAGTCATTCGACTCTTCCAGCAGCCTCGCCGCGAGTTCTTTGACTTCGTCAGCCTCCAATTCATTCACCCCAGTGATGTTGCCCGATGGGTAATAAAATCATTGAAAATTCTGGCTTTATTCTTTTTCAATGATGCCATTGCCGGGAAAACGCAGGCCCGCATCCGGTCGGTCCGCTCGGGTCAATGACTCAATTCGTTGGTAGGCATGCGCTCCAGCATCCGGCCGAGGACCTCCGTTGTCTTTCTGGAGAGCAGAATGGATCTGTGCTGAAACAAATGATCCGTCCGGACGAATCTCCAATTCCAAAATGGGTACAAACGATTTTGAGCCCTTGAGACTGAATCGTGCATACGTAGCAAAATTGCCCAAGCTATACGCAATGAAACGGTCTTTGTAAAGATCAACTGCACGCGGAACGTGCGGACCATGGCCCCAAATCACATCTGCGCCCGCATCAATTGCAACCCGAGCCAATCGAATCGGATCCCCTCTATTTTCTCCCAAATACGTCTCTGTGCCCGGAAGGACATGTTCGTGCTCCTCTCCTTCTGCACCGCCATGAAAGGAGACAACCACCACGTCGCACGTCGCACTCAACGCTTGCACAGTGCGTTCCACCAAATCGTAATCGGTGATGGATTGGGTGCCTCGGTTCGGTGAAAACCCTGCGAATCCGACGCTCAATCCGTTGACTTCGAGAATAGACGTGGGATGGTCGGTGACCCCCGCATATGAAATTCCCGCCTCGTCCAATAACGCCAATGTATGTTCCCTGCCCATGCTCCCAAAATCATTGATGTGATTGTTCGCAACACATAAAAAGTCAAACCCCGAAGAGACGAAATGGTCCACGTAATGATCCGGGCTTTTGAACAGGTAACAATACTTTGGGTCACTGCAAATCTTTCCCTCCGCTGCATCAGGACCGTGAATGACCCCCTCGAGGTTGCCCACCGTCAAATCCCCTTTTTCTAAAATAGATCCTACAGCCGCCATCACGTCCTTGCCATCATTCGGTGGCAAATAGGAGGCATTGGGATAGTTCGTTCCCAGCATGATGTCACCAACAGCAATAATTGTCAGGTTTTCGGCTTTGGTCTCGTTTTGGGCATTCAATGCAGCAAACGGGAGGACCAGGAGAAGAATCACTGTGAATCGGTTCATGGCTCAAAAATAAGCCCAACCAGGAGGTAATCCGTCCGGCCATCTCATCCTTGTGCTCAAGATGGAGAATCTTCAGGAGAGAGCCCCCTGGCGCGATTGAACAAGTCCATCATCATTTCCTCCGCCGTTTCCTCAGGCGGACCTCCTTGTGCGACTTCGAAACCATAAGGTTCCGTTAGACCATGATCTCTCAGCTTGAAGCGAAAGATGTAGTCGTCGGCGTCTTCTGCACGTCCCGAAAATGTCCCGAAACGCAGGTCATTTAATTGAAGTGAGCCATCTTCCCGTCGCACCGCGTTAAAGTAACCCGCACTGAACCACCGCAAAACACCAAGCGTCTCGTCCGTTTCCAAGTTGTGAAGCTCATCGTATCCCTTGCTCACAGGATGGAATGCAATTGGCACCTCATCCAAGATCGAATACTGAGCAAGAAGAAACTCGTCTCCCGAATCCACGACAGCATTCCAGAGAAGGTTGTTGAAAATAGTGGGGGCGATGAAAAATCGATTATCGCTCCTTCCTTGCTCCTGCAGGGCCTCTTCAAACGTTCGATGCACGATTTGGCGGTTCACTGCGGTCAAACTCAAATAAGCACAACTCCATGCCAGACCCAGTCCGTTCCAAATCCTTCGACGGGAATGGTCGCGTGCAAAGCGCGCAGCCATGAGCAAGCATCCGAGGAAGGGCAAGGTGTACAGTGGATCTACCACCGACACCGTCCCCCAAGCCACTCGCTGGTTGGAAAACGGCGCAAAAATTTGCGTGCCGTATGTGGTAAAGCAATCGAGCAGGACGTGGGTCAAAAACCCCCAAAAGAACAACAGCACCCACCCTTTTAGATCCGCATCCGGCGCCTTCCAATTTCCTTGAAAATACCTGCTTTGACCATGTTTCCATGCCCAATATCCCACCACAGGGATGTACACCGCGACCGGCCACCAGGCACCTGGAGCCAAAATCTGGGTTAGAAAATTAACCACAAACCCAACGATCACCGCTGCTGCGACTTTCGTGACAATTGCCACCCACGCATGATACCGGCTGCGGTACAAGGTGTCCGTCACCCACCCGAAGACCAACGATCCGAGAACACAAAACAGGAGAGAATGGCTAATACCCCGGTGAAAGGCGAGGTTGTCCAGTTCGCTGAGGAAGTACTTGCCCAACACATCCATGTCCGGAATCGTGCCTGCCACAGCCCCCCAAATCATGGCCCGGTTGCCAATCCGCCGCCCCAAAACTGCTTCGCCGACGGCCGCACCCAACACGATTTGAGACAGTGAATCCATGGTGTAAAGTTCGGGCGGAATTCATTCATAAACCCGGGATTATGCAGCCTCGCGCCAAAATTGAATGGGATGTGCAATCATCTCAGATAAGGATCCAAAAACTGACATCGGTTGTACGCATCTACGCCGGATTTTACTTCATGCTGGACCTTGAGCCCACGTTCTGCAGCCCACGTCAACATGGCACCACCAACCGCTCCATGAGCAATTCCAAAAGCACGATCATCTTCAATGTTCAACGCTGAGACGAGGGATTCTGAAATTCCAAGGCTCGACAAAATCAAGCTCCCAATGCGAAGTCTCTTCGCACGTCTGAAGTGGTCTCGGGCATCCGAACATTGATCACAGAGTTGCGCCGCGCCTGATGGTCTGTATACCCGCCCGTTCATCACCACTTTGGTTCCATTCGAGAAGAAACCACCCTTGACCGCCATGGAGCCTTCCAGCTGCTGGCTCCAAAGACCGCAACAATGCAGCGTGAAACAAACCAAAATCATCAGTCGAACCATCGAAAAAAGTTAAATCAAAAAGCCTCCCCAATGTAGAAATAGACACCGCTTCCCTCTCCCGTAAACGCTACATCGAGGCGAGTGAAAATATCTTTGTCTGGGAAAATCAAGAACCGGAGGCCCGCTCCCCCAGCGGGCAGGAAATGCTCCCAAGCAAAGCTATGGTCGTCGCCAAAGACTTGGCCCGCGGCCAGAAAAAGGCTTGCGCCAATCCGCTTGGAGAATGAAAATGGCAAGATGCGGTATTCTACTTGGCCAGAGATCATATTCCGGTCTCTGTACCTTCCGAGGTAGTAACCTCGCATCAGGCTTTCACCGCCCATGAGGGAGAGCATGTTAAACGGCGCAGAGCCCTTGGTAAATTGCCCATAAAGCTGTGCCGCCAAGACGTTGTTTTCCCGAACGGATCTATAAATTCGATTATCGACGATGTAGGAGGTGAAGTCGCTCCCGTCGCCCATGCCATAACGGAGGAAGGCCCACTCGCTGTAAAACCCCTTCCTTGGATTCATCGCGTTGTGAATGTTGTCGTAGAGTACGCCCAATCCCACTCCGAGATTATTCGATCCATACGTGCCAACGGCGGGCGGTGTAAAACCCTCCGTCGCATTCACATATTCGACTCGATTTAATCGCTGGTAGTCCAATTCCAATCCTACGTACAAAGAAGGCCACGTCTCTCTCAGCACCCGTTCCCTGAGTAAAATGTACTGCCCGTCAATGACACTCTGCACTTCCGAAGGGCTATCCCGGCCGATGCCATAGTAAAATAGCGGGAAGCTTTGGTATCGTGCTCGACCATACAAGAACCATTGATTCTCATCCGTATAAATCGCATGGTACAACCAAAAGCCATACTGATTTTCGAGGGTGTAGAAAGTGAAGGACTTTATTTCACTCAACCGATTGGACAGGTCTCGCTTCGCTGAATACACAAATAAACTGGAAGCCCCGAACTCCAAACTGGTTTCAGGCGTGTACGCCAATGTTGGATACAGGATAAATTTCGCATCCACCGGATCAGCGCTCTTGCCAAGGACTTTACCAATATAGTTTCGCAGAAAACCGCTCGGTTCGGAGGGCGCTTCCTGCGCCTTGGCCGACAACAGAGAACCCCCCATGAAGAGAAACACAGCTGCGACATTGAGGAGGCTCTTCACCATGGTGTCAAAAATAAGCTCAACACCCACTGCACCGACTAAACCTGAATGTGTCCTTCAGCATACGTGACGGCATGACCATAAAGCAGAACCCGTGCATCTTCCACTTCGCAGCGCATCTCGCCGCCCCGTTCAGAAATCTGCTTGGCCTCCAGTGATTGCTTATTCAGCCGCTCACTCCAAAAAGGAGCCAGCGAACAATGCGCTGAACCCGTAACAGGATCTTCCAAAATACTGGCCTGTGGAGTGAAAAAGCGAGAGACAAAATCGCACTGTGTTCCGGGTGCGGTGACCGCAACGCCGCCAGGGTCTAAGTTGATTCGGTCAAATAAAACTCGGTTGACAACCAGCTCAGCCACGTCAGATTCTTTGGAGTAAACCAACACGTAGTCCCTTGCCTTCATCACCTCACTGGGTTGAATGCTGAGCGCTTCCGCGATTTCTATCGGCAACTTCACAGGTTGGGGGCGTCGATTAGGCAACTCCATGCGGTACCTATCTCCCTGCTTCTGGACCTCCAAAATACCGCTCATGGTCTGAAAATGAACCGAATTTCGCTCGGGCTGGAGATGCTGAAGGACAACATGCCCTGCAGCTAACGTTGCATGGCCGCACAAGTCCATCTCAATGTCGGGTGTGAACCAGCGCAAATGGCATCCTTCTTCATTCAAGATCAAAAAAGCGGTTTCGGCCACGGCATTTTCTCGGGCGATCTGCATCAAAATGGAATCAGAGATCCAATGACTGAGCACCACGACACAAGCGGAGTTGCCCGAAAAAACAGTCTTCGCAAAGGCATCAATTTGATACAAAGGATACTTCATCGAATTTGCGCTGTGACCGAGTGCTGATTCATCGTTATTCGAGTGGACGGCAGAAGCGCTGGGTAAATTGCCGAGTTCCACCTTGAAGTTGAACCACGGCGCAAGTCCCCCACCATTCAGTCCACGGAATGACCAATTGATGAACTCCTTCGGCATGATAAACCCGTTTACCATCTAAGCCATACAGCGTGGCGGTAAATCGGTTTCCAGTGGACGTGTCGATGATCGACAACCCTGTTGATGAAACCTGAAAATTCCAGGCTTCAGGACCTTCAGAATTAGCGGTATTGGACAATGTTACTGGCTCAATGTACACACCATCAATAAAGTAGAATGAACCGTAGGTGCCGACGTCCCCCGTATGAGCTGGATTGGACACTAAGACTGTATTTGCATCCGTTTGAAAGTTACCGATGGTGATGTGATCGTAGGCTGCATCCGCGATCACCGTATCTGAAACCAAGGTCCAGCGGATGTAATCACTCAAGACTTCTTCCGAAACGACTTGTGGATTTGCCGCGAGCACACCATCGTTGTTCGCAGTAATTGCCCCGACACTCAAAACCGCCCCCAATCCATTGGATCCAAACTCTATGAAATCTGCGAGTGATGTGTAAAATCCAACTTCATACGCCTGCCCGGGAATGAGCGGAGAAGAAAGCGGTGTTTGGATGTAATGCCGCTGGTTGAAATCAGCAATGGTGTAGGCGTAAATACCCGCCATGGATTCACCATCCAAGGGCATTTGCGAACCTTTGATGCCTATCGGGCCCGGGTAGGTACTCGTAGGTTGCGCGTTCCAGCAATCGGAATCGAGGTCGGTGAAGAACAACTGGGGGGTGCCTTGGGTGGGGCTCGTCCATTCGTTCAAATTTTCACCAAAGTCATTCGGCCCCATGATACCGCAGAAAACTTCACTTCCGCTTTCAAATCCCGGATCACTGAGTAGGTTCTGCGCATCGACTTGGCCCGAGAAAAAAGAGAGCAAAACAATGAGCATCGAAGCGCATGTGGGAAGTATTCGATTCATTTTTTTTTGACATTCCAGTTCATCGTATTCTACTTCCGCAAGGAAGAACTGTGACGAACATAATAGATTCAGAAAGTTAAGGGTAAACCTCCTTAACTGTTCTGACTTGATGTCACACGCCTGCCGCTCAATTTAGTCGCATTGCGAGGCAAACACCGTCAGGAACGTCAGCATGTCTGACACCGTGACTGCACCATCGCAGTCGCAATCCGCTGTCTCGAAATCCAAATTCACAGCACCGTTGTTACCTGGAAGGCCCGCCAACAAGAACAACAAATCGACGATATCGCGATCACCGTTCAGGTTGAAGTCGCCCAAACATGCAGCGTTTACCTCCACCTCGATTTCGTTAGAACACGCCACACTTGGCAGGGAATACATGAAGATATAATGGCCATTGGTCAGTTCGTTCGGCATCCCCTCACCTGAAACAGACCCGTCATCCGATGACCAAGTCAACGACCACGCATCCCATTCGCCTTCAAGTTCAGTTACATCCAAGCCATCGCAGACTGAACTCGTCAAGGATAGGCTAGGCATCGCATTGAAGTGCAACACAAAGCGTTCCGCATACAATGTATTGGCCGGGAGATTCACCACAAACGGATCCACGCCCAGCTGCGCTCGTGCTCCAGTCTCCATGTCTTCAATCACGGCACACACATTCACCGGCATATCTTCTTGCTCCAATAACGAGAAAACAACATCGCCCCCTGCACCTGACGTCACGTGCAGTGGCATCGAGGGTGTGTTGGCCAAAGAGCCGGCTGTTTGGATCGACAAATGCTCGCCGTTCTCGGCCTCCATCCAAATCCGGAGATCACTGTTAGCCTCTGAATTCAAGTGCAATGCATCTTCATTTGGAACGAAGGCTGCAGTCGCTGTTTCATCAAAGCGAACAAAGGCATGCGCCCACTGCGCTGAATAATTGGCAATTTCCAGTCCGATAGCCCCTTGGAAAGAAGGTTCATGCTCGCGCACAAACGTGCCGCTCGTACCAACCACCTTGTCCGATTCTTTGAATGTGATCGACGTGGTCTGGTCGACCTTCACCCAAATAGATTGCCCTACATCCAACGTTGTCGGAGCATCACCCGTGCCATTGGCCAGCGTCTCAACATAACTTCCTGCTCCTGAGTTATCGAAAAGGTAGTACGAGGTCACAAGCGCATTCTCGGTGTGAGCCAACACCGATAGCATGTTCACCGGTGCAGGGTACGGGTTAGAAACCAGATTCCAGCCGTCTACCGTCACATCGCTCTGGTTGGGATCATCGGTGAACGTCAAAGGAAGCGTTACATCTCCCATTTCAAACTTGCCCGTGACACTGATGGTTCCCGAAACACCTGCAGGAATCAGCGCCATGTATCCGTTGCCCGGAGTCAATTCAGCTGTGCCATCCCACAAGTAGCTCCAGCCCGCTCCCTGAGAGCCATAGGATGCCTCGTTGTATTCAAACAACAGCATGCCCGAAACCCCTGAAGTCCAGTCTGCAACGGTTGTTCCGGTCACGTAAGCGCCGATGTTAATCCACGAGTTGTCCGTATCAGAGGGAACGAATCGTTCGAAAGTGAAGGTTTGGTTCACGCCCATTCCAAAATTATCCACCGTGCAAGGACCAATGGCTGCTGTGCCCGTTCCGTTGGATTGAAACGTCAGGGAAGAACTGAAATTTGGATCCATTTCGATTTTTTGACTGTCTACATTGTCCTCAAACTCCAATGAGCCTCCTGATTTCATCTTCACGTGCCCCTTCACCTTCAGGGATTTTCCTCCCTTGATTTTTACCTTCTTGAAGGAGACGTCGCTATCCGGAGATGAATGGTTACCCGCATCAATCATCTGGTCATCTGTGCTATCAAATTCTACGATTCCTTGCCCCCCATTGAAGCTGGCTGATGCGCTGTATCGCGCGAAATCCCCCTTGACCTTCAATGTTCTGTTTTGGCCATCGCAAGAGTAAAAACTGCCATTGTATAGCTTGATGTCATCGCAATCACTCTCTTCACATATAAAGACTGAGCTGTTGCCATTGATGACCACAATATCGGTCGATACCGATCCACCATCCGCTAGGGAAATGGAATTTGCCGCGTTCGAAATCTCAAAGTCAATGTAATCGCTGATGTTTTTAATCTTGTTGGGGTCGTGATGGAAGTTGTATTCACTCTCATCGCTCAAAGCTTCGAAAAAACCAAGTGCACCCGTAGAACTCAACGCTGAACGAGACGCTTGTCTCAAGACGAATTGTGAGTTGTTACTCGGGGTGTATTCAAAGGAGAACACCGGATCCAAGTCATCCACAGCTAGATCATCCCCAATCAGCGTGCCAATTCCTGTATTGCCATTGGATCCCAAATCATCTCCGAAGACATACAGATGCCTTGGAGTGGCATCCTCTTCCTGATAAATCCAAACCACCGCATCTCCCCAAAAGTCCACTCCACCACCATAAAACGTCAGTGCTCCTGCACCTACACTGGTTCCACCTCGCAGGTAATCTGTATCTGAAACGCCTCCGCTTTCAAAATTAGCAGCACACCCCAATATGAGGCATTCCGCGTTGGAGTCATTGTCATCAATGCGGTTCAGGATCACTTGCTGCCCGGCTGCCAAAGATTTGGTGGCCGTCCATGTAATTCTTTCATTGTGATCCGCTATCCAATCTGTCCCATTCCATTCATTCGAAGTGAAGTGAACGACCGTGCCCTTTCCAACATCACGCAAAAGAACGAAACCTAACATGGATTCATTTCGGTTGTTCCCTCTGTCGTCAGCTAATGCAGTCAGAGCGATATCTCCGGCAATTAATGTTGTGGGGTTATCGACTTCATCAGCATCGTACGCCGCATTGATTCCTCCGCACACGCCGCAAGCATCTACCATCTGACAAGCCGCATTCGCATCGGCGTCATAGTTGCAAGCATTTGTGTCCGTGCAGAGGTCGATGTTATCACACACACCATCTCCATCAGAATCACCTCCGATACAAGGCTCAGCATTTCCTCCATCCGAACAGCCGTTGATGTAAATATCGTCCAGGTAGATAAAGTCGTTGTTGTTAGAGGCATCATTCCGGAACCGAAATTGGGTGACATCTGTGAATTCAGCTGAGATGCTCTCATTCCAGCCTACATAAGATACGCTGTTCGAGAAATCCACTCCCCTCACATACGTTGCCGCCGTCTCGAAAGAAGCCCCGCCATCAGTTGAGTATTCCAGGTGAAATGACTCACCGTTTTCCATGGATTGAGCCTCAAAATTGAATGTGATCGTGATTACCTCGAAATCCGAAAATGCCAAATCATCTGTTGTCATATTGGAAGTGGAACTGCCATCGCGCAAACGCACACATCGTGTACCGCTCGTGGCAAAGCTCGCATCAGCTCCCGCCAAACGACAATCCGAGCCTCCCTCATTCCAAATGCTCCAAAACACCTCACTCGTTCCGTATCCATTGGTGTAACCGTTGCTCCCACCTGAAGCGCCGTTGTTACCGTCGTCGTCCTCATCGTCTTCGCTATTGGAGTTACCATTGCCCCCCTCCGTATGCTCAAAATCACTGTAAATCAAAGCATTCGACGTGTCCGTGCAGTTGTCTGCCGTGTCGCAAACGCCGTCGTTATCTGTATCTGCCGCGCAAGTGCCGCCGCAAACTCCCAACGCATCCAACGTGTTGCCGTTGCAATCGCAATCACCAACGGGGATGCCTGATCCCCCGCAGACGCCGCACGCGTCGACGGTCTCGCAGGTGCCGTTAGCCGCATCATCAAAGTTGCAGGCCGACGTGTCCGAACAGTTGTCAGCCGTATCGCAAATGCCGTCATTGTCTGAGTCGTTATCAATGACCGTGCCCGTGCCATTCGTGGCTCCAGAGCAAACATCGCAGGCACCCACGGCGTAGACACATGCCACACCGTCATCTGTCGCGTCGCTATCGTAGTTACAAGCCGAATCATCTTGGCAACCCGCAACCTCATCTCCATCGCAGATTCCGTCGCCATCAGAGTCGCTGAGGTCATCAACAACAGTCCCTGAACCATCCGTTTCACCAGAGCAACCTTCACAACCTACCGGAAAGATGCACGCAACGCCGTTATCCGTTGCTGAGGAATTGAAGTTGCAAGCCGCAGCATCCTGGCAACCTTCAATTTCATCTGCATTGCAAACCCCATCGTTGTCTTCATCATTGTCGATAACGGTACCCGTTCCATCCGAAGCTCCAGAACAGACATCGCAACCACTCGCATAGAGGCATGTTAACGTCGCATCCGTTGTTGAGTCGTTGTAATTACAAGCGAGACTATCATCGCAGCCTATGATTTCATTTTGATTGCAGACCCCGTCATTGTCAGAGTCATTGTCTAAGATCGTTCCCGACCCATCTGTTTCACCCGAGCAAATTTCACATCCAGACGGATACACACAATCAACCCCAGATTCCGTTGCGGACGCATCATAATTACACGCATTGGAATCCTGGCATCCGACCACTTCAAAGCTATCACAGACCCCGTCACCGTCTGTATCTATTACGCCTGTTAGAAAAAATGTCTTTTGTCGGCAAGTACTTTCCGGTTCACAATTCTCATTTTGGACATAAAATCGAATCTCTCCATCCATCTCAGTTGTAAATTCAACAGGACCTGAAGAGGCGGCACAAATGACTCCTGATCCATCAGAAAGGACACAAATATCAGCTGGATTGGATGATTGAAACGTGTATGTGGTGTTCGCAAAAACGCTGACCACAGAATACTCACCTGCTAAGCCACAGGATGTAATAACCTGTGTACCAAGACAGCCATGATTGAAGGTGACGAAAGGGAATTGACTTGCATTTGCATCGATGCACTCTAAATCGTCACACACACCGTTATCATTATCATCACTGATGCAATTACCCGAACAATCGTACCCAAAATCAGGGTCATCACACGAACCATCATCTTCCGTTGCACTCGCCTCGTAATTGCAAGCCGTTGAATCGGTACACCCCAGCACCACACACTCACCAGAAGCATTCTCAGTACCGGTTAAAACTTGGGTTCCACCAAATGACCCCTCCAATGTGCCACAATTGAACAGGGTCCCATTGTTCGTGAATGTTCCAGAATTTACGATTGACGCACCTACATTGTTCGTGATTGTGCCCAGATTATTTACAATTGAACTGTTGTTGAAGGTGCCAAAATTGTCAATTGCAAAATTGCTTTCTATTTCTGATTCACCCGAATTCGATACGATTTTGTCAGCGGGAATAGTAGCATCATTATCGATGGCTGGAAGGCCATTGCTCCAATTTCCCTCAATCGACCATTCAGCACTTATGGCTCCCACAAAAGTAGTCTGTGCTTGACATGAAAATGAGATGAAAAATACCGAGAAAACGCCCAATAATACCTTCATGCCGCAGTTTTAAGTGGTCGAAAGATACGCTTCACAACTACGGGATACTAAAATGATTTTGACGACTCGATTCAACGCACTTTTGACAGTTTGTTGATGCTTTTTTTGCACAACAAATCGGTTGGATCAGCGCACTACTTCACGAAGGATTTTGTTAAGATTAACGGCCGATGCAAGCCATTTCTGAGCTAGGAGATGGAGAAGCGCGAAGGTGTTAAGCCTTGTATTTATCCCCCGTCAATATGGCTTCTGCAAAATCCCTCAGGCTTCCTTAAAGCATGATGCGGTTCTATAATTCCAAGTTAGAAAACTTTTTCTGCAGCCTTACCTGCTGGAACAGGGGAATATCCGTTCAAAGACACCCATGCCTCCTCAGTTCTTCTGCAGCTTGTTCTTCGGAAATAGAGGCCAAGAATCGTTCCAGAATCTATTGAGAACCTGATGCGACCACCGCACACATCAAAATAAATTAGTTGCTGCAGGTTTGCGGACATGTGCACCATGCATCTCCCGGCATGCAGTCGGGAGTGCAAGGACAATCTACTGAAGTTAATTCTGACGAACATTCCGCATTGTCGAATTCAACGAGTGAATATGCTCCTGCACATGTAAAACTCAAAACCCCGATGAGGTATACCTTTTTCATGAATCCAAGATACGGTGGATTTTCCTTAAATGAATGATTTCGGCAATGCACCCTTGATATTTCAACACTTAACATATACCATTGTAATAACAAATATAATCACACTTAATTATGGGAGCTTTCGATATCAAGTGCTTGACTTGTGGTGATCATCTTTCATCTGGAACAATGGTGAAACAATCTGTAGGCCAAAGTGCCAAACAAGCACTGAATTGGAAGGTGATGTTTGGACTCAAACAGGTTGAATACGTTCCGACTTGCGAGGGTTGTAACAAATCAGGGCAAGATAATTTCTGTTGTCCCAAATGCGACAGCAAAGAAATTTGGACTGCAGACATTCTCAAAAGCGGGTCACTCGTCCATCGATGTAAATAAGGAGATGCCTGTGGACGATGATCATTTTATCAATGACCTAATGATAACCATCAAGTATATCAATTCTGAAGTCAGTTCGTAAGAATAAATTCAGCAACGATTTCATTTTATCAGTTGTTGCGCCATTAGGCCTAGGATCATTGATCTATTTAGGATTTCGATCCAAGACACTTTTGATGTTTCAAGTTTTCGAAGCGCTAGGAATAAGTAGCACAATTAAATTCTTACGAGTTCAACTTAAGGACGTGCATTTGCCAGAGTGGGTTCTTTATTCCTTGCCTGACGGATGCTGGACGCTAGCATTCACCTCCTTCGTGCTGCAAAACACGGATAAAAAACTGACGACGTGGTTAGTTTTTCCTATTGCAATGAGTATCGGCGCTGAATTTGGGCAATGGGCGAACTTGATTCCAGGCACCTTTGACATCACCGATTTGCTATTTTGCATTGCTGGCATTGGCCTTTCATTCCTCATCAACAAGAAACATAATCCTCAATTATCATGAAATGTCTTAACTTGAATCAATTCAAACTACACTTTGGAATACTGCTGTTTTCTTTACTCGCCTTAGGGTCAGCGGACGACGAATCCACTTCCAGCAAGTCCGGAACGTCAGCAGTTTCATCAACAGAACGCACAGAGTCCTGTCTGGTCGGCTACGATTGGACGGACAACAATAACAATCCGAAATTTGCATGGAAATTCGCTTCCGATGGAACGTTCAACTATAGCACAACAATGTTTGGAGGGATGAGTGCTTGGGGTACTTGGAGCGTTTCCAAGGCTGCTGAAATCAAAATAAGCTACACGAGGACAACGGAGGGTTATCTCCCAGACGACAACACCCTCAAAATGCTCTCATGCGATGCTCTTCAAATACATGAAGGCACTGTCATGCGGAAATGAAAAGAAGGAATGGGTTTAGCTCGAAAGGTGGTGTTCAATGCTCGGTTCTTTTGAACCGAGCATCTCGTCCATGACTTAGGGATGGACAATGTTTGAAAGCAGTGCATTCCTGCTTTGTAGCTAGGAGATCCTGCTGAGCGCAAGATGCAGGCTGTAAGCCTCATTCCCGCCGTCTTTAAAACCACAAAGAATTCACATAAAGTCGACCCAGCAGGACAGAAGCCGAACACCCTCAACCCCCATTTGGTCAAGCAGGCTTTACAGATTCATCTCAGGTGTAAAGTCTACTTTTCTTTTGGACCCCGTAGGACAGAAGCCGAATACCATCGACCCGAATTAGGAGACAATTGAGACTATGGACGTAAGTTTTCTTACTAAACGAAGTTTTGCTTGCTCAAGCGTCATGAAGGCAACTCAATTGACGCTCGTGTCCCGAACGAAGTATGAACTGACCATCATTGGAATGAGCAAAATCAAAGAAAACAGAAGAAACAAAAAGAATCCAATGTCAGGGCCCATAGATGCCGAGACGCTTGCTCCTCCGTATGACGATGATGTGCTAGCGGAGCCTATGGTCATGGTTAGCATACAAGCCAAAATTGAACCTAGAGCGGTCCACTTTTTCCATTCGGTATTATTTTTTATCCCGATGGTTGTGGCAATGATGGCCATAAGCGATAACCATCCCGGGTACATTTCAATACCTGATACACTCGCGCTCGATGATGCACTGACTCCTCCACCCGACGCAGAACCTGTTGCAGTCCACCACGGTAAAAACAGAAACACAAGTAGGCAAGCCAGGGTCACATATTGAGCCTTTTTCCTAGTCAGAAACACAATAATTTGACTTGCAATCTTATTGTGTTGGACCCCTTGAAAATTGAAGTTCTTGAGGTAGTTCACAAGCGCAACGAGCACATCGACCAGAATCAACACTACAATAACAACGACTGGAATCATTAGGATGGTCCGCCAGAGTTCAATAACCGTATCTAAAGCACCCGAAGCACGTCGAACGTCGAGAATTGCCAATCCACTGAGGAGAATGCAAAGAAGAATTGCGTCTATCCGATAGGCATCCTTCCAGAAATCACTTCTCTCGCTTTCTGACTTTCCGATCATTCGGAGAGTGAAGTCAATAATGTTCCAAAAAGGAATCCAAGTAAGTGAAAAAATGAGCACTAACAGGACACGAAGAAGAATCGCAATTGGGGCAAAAATCAACCCGCTTTCTTTTACAATTTCAGTCGCCCAAATGGTTACTTCCTCTGATTTGTCAGGCACCCATGAGGATGCATCGACATTAGAATGTACCTCTCCGGTTGACTTTGATCTAATGTTTATCGTCTCTTTGGAGGTAAACCCACTAAAATTGTAGCTTTCTCCAGCATAAACGTACATTTTAGTCAGGTAATATTCTTCCTCAATTGAAGATGCAAATAATGCCTCAATAGGCTGAATGAGGTTTTTGTCAAAAACACGATTGCCGTCCATAGATGCGACAATGACGAATCCCAAAACAAGAAATCCGGCGAACACACCCCTAGAAAAGGAAATCTTGTTCAGGCGTTTATTAATGCCGTCAATGAAAGCGATTTTTTTCTTGAAAAGCCAAGAGGAAAGCGGGAATCTACATTTGCTCAGAAGGCGATGACTCAGTGCTTGGATTTTGTCGAGCATAATCGTGTTTTTAGTGTTTCACAAGATTAACAAAAAATGATTAACAAAAAATCAAGTTCAGAAAATAGGTGACTATGTTTCTTTTGGGCATCACGTCAAAAGGCCGAACACCCTCAACCCCGATTTGGTCAAGTAGGCTTTACAAATTCATCCAGGATGGAAAGTCCACTTTACTTGTCGACCCAGCAGGACAGAAGCCGAACACCCTCAACCCCCATTTGGTCAAGCAGGAAATAAGATTGACCTACTTAAGCAGATCTCCAAAAAATAAAACCGGGATGCACTCGGCACCCCGGCTTCAATGTAAATCCGTGTGATGGCTTCTCCTTGTCAGAAGGGTTAGTTAATTTCCATTTTCCAAATCCCATTTTCCAGGATTACGTCAAAGGATTCCGTGTCAGATCCGTCAGGAGAAGTAAATTTTAATCTGGCTGAAGAAACTTCCCAATCAAAACGATCGCCATACATTTCCTTTGCCCTTTCGACATCCCGACCATAATCTGACTCGTCTGAGCACCATTCCTGGATATCTTCACCCTGCTCTTCCGAACAACCGGCCTGAATAGCCTCACAGTCATCTTGAATTAACGCATTTATGACATTGCGTACGGCATTCTCCGGTGAGTTGTTCGACTGGCAAGACACGAGAAGTAAACCGACCGCAAAAAGTAAGAATTTATTTTTCATAATAATGAAGTTACAATTTAGGGTTGTAAGTAACTAAAAAATGGCCGCAAATCCTATGATTAGCCTTGTCGTCGCATTCAAGGATGTCGTCTTGGCACGCTGATAATCCGAGCATGCAGAGCACTGTGAGCGCGAGTACATTAAATTTCATTGCAGTTGGTTTAGTGCGCCGCAAAATAAAGCTATTTCTTCCACTCACTCGGCTGAAGGTGCTAGAAATCCGAGCACAGCAAACGGCACAACGGAATCTAGCAAGTGCGCCCAGATGTCCGGCGCTTTGAACCAAATGAATTGACTGTATGGATGGTAAGCGAAGGCAAGCAGACCAATCACCACAGCGATGGCGACGTTCGTGAATTTGCTTTGGGCAGCGGCTTTTCCGAATAGCCAAAACAATCCGAATGCAATCAACAAATTCATAATCAAGCTCCGCACCAAGTTGGGCGTCATGTCGCTGGACCATGCTTTGTGGTAATTCAAAATGGCCCAAGGCTGGCCGTCTTGCTCTGTTAGGTAGGCTTCGACCTTTACCGGATCTTGGTAGTCTTCTTGGGCAAGCGTTCCCAAGGCGTACATGCCTTCTTCAAGTTCCAGCTCTGCAAGTCGCTCCAAGATGGGGTCTTGCAGCGGAGTGTGCTCGGAAGCGGAGCCGTGCAGGTTGAGCATGGCGAATGAAAGAAACTGCCAGACGAACAAAATCAGTCCGCCCACAAGGGTGTAAACAAGTGGTCTTTTCATTGGAAGTAGGGGGTTTTGCCCACCAAAATAAGCAAAAGCCCTTTAGTTGCCTTTTAGCTGCCCGGCGACAAACCCTGTCGACCAGGCGGCTTGGAAATTGAATCCACCGGTGATGCCGTCGACATTCAGGACTTCCCCGGCGAAATACAAGCCGGGCGCGATGCGGCTTTCCATGGTGGTGAAATCGACTTCGCTGAGTTCCACGCCTCCGCACGTCACGAATTCTTCCTTAAAGGTGGTTTTCCCTCGCACTTCATGGGCGTCGTTGAGAAGTGTATTGAGCAGGCGGTTGCGGTCTTTTTTGCCCAGGTCCATCCACGGTTGGTTGGCGTCACAGCCAGCGCGATTGAGGAGGTAGGCCCAGAATTTTCGGGGAAGGTCAAAGGGGCAAGCGTTCCCCAATTGTTTCTTTCGGATGTCGGGCATTGCCTTTTCCAGTGCCGTCCGTGCTTGGTCTTCATTGGATTCGCCGATCCAATTGATTTGGGCGGTGAAAGTGTAATTGCGGTCCGCCAATTCCCGTGCCCCCCAGGCTGAAAGCTTCAGAATGCCAGGGCCGCTCATGCCCCAATGGGTGATGAGGATTGGGCCCTCCTCGGATAATTTGGTGCCTTGCACACGTGCAATGGCGCGGGGCACAACGACACCCATCAACTGGGTAATGGAATTGCCCGGCATGTTGAACGTGAAAAGAGAAGGGACAGGTTCAACAATGCGATGTCCAAGTGCGCGGAGCCAGTCAAAGCCTTTGGTCGTCGGACTCCCCCCCGTAGCGACGACGATTCGATCGAAGGGCTCACCGTTGATCATCCAACCACCTGCTGCAGGCCTCAACTGCTTGGCCGGCGTCTGCATGCGCACCGCGATATCACCTTCGGTTGCGGCATGAGCCAGGCAATCCACAATGGTCTGGGAGTCATTGGTGGTTGGGAACATGCGACCGTCTGCTTCGGTGTGAAGGCGCACCCCTCGCGCTTCGAACCACTTGACGGTATCCTCGGCCTGGAACTGATCAAAGGCTTTTTTGAGGGATTTACCGCCTCGCGGGTAGCATTTGGCCAAGCCGCTGGCGGAGAAGGTCGCATTGGTAACATTGCATCGACCACATGGTGAACCAAGTGTGCCGGGTGAACATCAACGCATCCTGCCAACGCGGACCGGATACCCTGCCATTTACGGGCCGAAAAGACAGTGCAGTGGCCACGTTAAGTGTGAAAGCCGCTCTCCGCTCGTTCTCGATCCGCACGTTGGTGGCGTGTTCGGCTGACCAAAAGGAATTGGTCGAAGAGGTCATCGCTGGGGGGCACAGTTCCTTCTCGTCGATGAATTACCTTCTCTGAGGAAATGCATCTCGAGGCAACCGTTTTGGGGTGCGGAGGGTTACTTTAGAGCCACCAAACGGAAACTCATGAAATCGATCTTTACTTTTTTGTTCGTTGCTGCAGCTTCAGTAGCGGTATCTCAAGTGGCTCTCAATGCCACGGCTTTTTTGAGCGATGAAGCGGGCAACGCCTCTGCCGGTGTTCCTGTTGCGTTCTCCGTTGAGGCGTCGGGTGCAGTATACAGTGACAATGCCATCACAAATGAATCCGGTGTAGCCGAGGTTGCATTGGAATTGCCAAATGGAACCACGCAAGGCGTCTTGAGTGCAGTGTACATGAACTGCGACTCGGTTGAAGTGATCATGACCGGTTCTTTTTCGGCCAATGCACTAGGAGGTCTGAGCGCTGTTTACCTCACCGGCATCTATTGCGGGGAAGGCACTGGAGGGGAAGATTGCGACATGTCCCTCGACGGGGGGCTCACGGTCATCGGTTCATGGATGTTTACCGTGTCGGGTGCGCCGGAAGATGCGGAATACGATTGGAGCATCGATGGCGCCACCATGAACAACACCAACTCTCCTGAATTCGGTTGGCAGTTTGACGGCGAATCGGTTTGGACCGTTTGCGTATACGTGACTTCTGGTTCGTGTGAGCCTTGGACGGATTGTTACGTGGTCGACACCACAGACCCGACAGGTGGGGGTGAATGTGAACTCAGTTTTGAAGTTGTTCAGTCCTACGATGAGGCGGGCAATCCCATCGCGGGCTCGTTGGATGTAATCGTCCCTGAATTGGCAGGTCAGCCAACGTATTTCTGGGATTTCGGGGATGAAGGGACGAGCGAAGAGGCGTCGCCCTCACACACCTACGCGGGCAATGGCCCTTATCTGTTGTGCCTCACAGCGACCTGGGGGGAAAACACCATTTGCACGGCAACGTATTGCGACTCGGTCTCGGTGGACGAGGACGGCATGATCAACTTCGCAGACGGCTTCACCATCCACGTCAACCCAACAGGCAATGCCAATGCCGTGGAGAATGCTCCAGAGATAAAGCATACGCCTGTATTCCCCAATCCTGTCATCGCAGGGGAAACCATCCGTTGGACGGAGGCTTGTGGTCCGCGTGAGCAATTGGATATTTTCACCCGTGATGGTCAACGCATGGTGAGCGTAACCGCTGCAAACACCCCTGTTCTGTCAACTGTGAATTGGGTGCCCGGCGTGTACCTCATGCGATGGACCTGCCCATCCGGTGCGACCCGTGCCAGCCGCCTGATTGTTCAGTGACCAGCGTTATGGCAGCTCACGGCCTGGCTTTGTGGTCGTTTATGGTGTGCATCGTAGGCACGGCATGGAGCCAGTGTACGGATTTGAATTTTGTTCAAAACGACGGAAGCGTTCACCATGCCCTCATGGCGCCGCACCGCAATCCGGATGCCATTCCTCCGGGGTTTGAAATCCGATTGAATGCAGAGGAGAGCGGCGATTCGTTGTGGTTGATTTCAACGGTACAACTGCCGTACGGAGGGTACATCATATCGGCCAATTGCACCTTCGATTACCTCGGGAAATTTCAGGTGATATGGGCTGATACCTCAATGGTGCGCAACACAGAGTGGCGTGAAGAGCCGGCTGCAGAGTTGGCGATGGAGCCGTTCGAAGCCCAACTGGTTCCCATGCTTTTGAAGGATACAAAAGTCACCACTCGCCTCTCGATTGAGCCCGGAATGGCCGCAGCATCCGGCGAATTATTCATGGTGTTGGAACCGCAGTGCGTGCCGTACCGACTTCCGTTTACGATGACCCGTTCTGAATCGGGGTGGTCAGTCATCCAAGGGCGACTGGTTGCTGCTTTGCAGCATTGAATCACTGGGTGCATGCGCAGCATCTCTGCGACTTCTTTAACTGTGTAGTATTTCACTTGCGACGTTTTATGAGATTTCATCACACCTGAACGATTTAAAGTCCTCCAACATTACTTGGTGAAAGTCGAATACTGTTCAGATTAGGCGAAGAAATGCCAAACTCTATTTAATCGCAAACTTCTGTAAATCAAATACTTAAGTGTGGACCCAGCAGGACAGAAGCCGAACACCCTCGACCCTGATTTGGTAAAGTGGTAGCCAATCAAGTCCTTTGCGAGGAACCCATAGCTATTCCTTATTCTCAGACATGATTGCTCTCAACCGCATTGCCATCCTTTTTGCCATCGTCTCCATGTCTTGCATTGCCTGCAACAAGGAAGATGAACCTTCAGGCAATGCAGGGGGCGAGCGCATGTTGCTAATTGGCAACAGTTTTTTCAGACCCTACGCCGACAATTTGGAAGTCGTTGCTGCAGATGCGGGATACGCCGACCACAGCAGTACGACCGTATTTCGGGGTGGTGACAATGGAAGGGCGGGCAACTTTTGGGATGATTCCACTTCGCAAGAAACCATGAACATCAAGGCAGCCCTTGACGCGGGTGATATTGAACTGTTCGCCATGACAGCCGATGGTGACACCGCGGACCCAACCCGAGGCTACAAAGCTTGGATCAATTACGCCTTGCAGAACAATCCTGACATCGAGATCGGCATTTCTCTACCCATGATTGATTTTCCTGCCAATTGGGACTCAACTGCCCAAGCGCTGGGATACAATGACATCCATGACCTCTACCCCTTCGTGATCGACCAGTTTTGGCACACGAATGTGATCGACAGCTTGCGCGTCGAGTTTCCAGATGTGAACATTTTTTCAATCCCTACTGGTTGGGCAGGCATCAAGCTGGCCCAAATGCAGCAAGATGATTTGTTGGACGACGACATCGATCTCTTCGGTGCCAAACCCACATCCATATTCACGGATCAAAAGGGTCACCAGGGCCAAATCGTCATTGAAACGGGCACACTGATTTGGTTGGCGAGCATCTATGGCGATGAATTAAGTTTGAACACCTACGATACTGGTTTTTCAACCGACCTGCACAGCGTTGCAATTGACATCATGGACAATCACCCGGTCGAGTACAAGCGATAATTGTCAAGTCCACTTTACTTGTGGAGCCGGCGGGAGTCGAACCCGCGTCCAAACAAGGACGAACCGTGATTTCTACATGTTTATTCTGCAATTGGTT
>ENA-OWPI01000162-OWPI01000162.1-marine-metagenome-genome-assembly--contig:-NODE-162-length-100906-cov-20.059308_pt1 | contig 100906 bp, 102 predicted proteins | sample MGYA00238138_ERZ651775 | MGnify/ENA primary metagenome ERZ651775 (study PRJEB26906, sample SAMN06265043) | marine metagenome | isolation source: Helgoland LTER site | place: Germany:Helgoland... | reverse complement strand
TGAAATCTTCAGAGATTAATCTTCTTATTTTTTGTGCTTTTAAATAATAAGCATCGTAGTAGCCAGCACTAAGAACATAGGTTCCAATCATTATTCTTCTTTTTACTTCATCACCGAACCCCTCTTCTCTTGTCTTACAATACATGTCCATCAGATCATCGTATTCTTTTGTGCGATAGCCATATCGAACGCCGTCATATCTGGATAAATTACTAGATGCTTCAGCAGGAGCGATGACATAGTAAACGGGTATGGATAAATGGTTGTTCGGTAAAGATATCTCTACAATTTCAGCGCCTAATTTTTTATATTCGCTGATACCTTGTTCTATTATTTTCTCAACCTCAGAATCTAGCCCTTCACTAAAGAATTCTTTTGGTACACCAATTTTTAACCCCTTAATGGAGTTATTAATACCAGTTAAATAATTTTCTTTTTCTCTTTCTATGCTTGTGGAATCTTTAGGGTCATGGCCACTCATCACATTCATCATTGCAGCACAATCTTCTGCCGTATGACACATGGGTCCGGCTTGATCCAGGCTTGATGCAAATGCAATCATGCCATACCTTGAAACTAAACCATAAGTCGGCTTTAAACCTGTCAAACCACACAATGAAGCAGGCTGCCTAATAGAGCCACCTGTATCTGTTGCCGTCGCAGCTGGAGCTAACATCCCAGCAACTGCAGCCGCACTGCCACCTGAACTTCCTCCTGGAACTGTTTTTATATCCCAGGGATTTTTGACGTTGCCATAATAGGAGGTCTCGTTAGATGACCCCATAGCAAATTCATCCATATTAGTTTTGCCTAGATTCACAGCCCCTGCTGCATTAAATTTACTTATAACCGTTGAATCATATGGAGCAATAAAATTATCTAACATTTTTGAGCCACAAGTTGTTTTCCATCCCTCTGCACAAAAAATATCCTTTTGCGCTATTGGAATCCCGGTTAAATAATCCTGATTTCCCTCCTTGATAATTTCATCCGCACGCTTTGCCATCGCTAAACTTTTATCTTTATCAATAGTGATAAAAGCATTTATAGATGAATTGTGAAGATCTAATCGATTTAAAAAGAATTTTGTTAGCTCTAAGCTAGAAAATTTTTTTTGTTTCAAGCCTTCTGAGAGTTCTTTTAGAGTGAGATTTTGCATTTTATTCAATCACTCTTGGGACAATAAACAAAGATTGATCCGTTTCATTTGATAATTTTAAGGATTTTTCTCTCATATCCACTTCAGTTACTTTATCCTCTCTTAAGGGCTGGGTAATATCAAGTGCATGTGCCATAGGTTCAATGCTATCTGTATTTACCTCAGTCATTTGGTCGATGAGCCCTAAAATCCCTTCTAACTTTTCACTCACTTTTTTAGCCTCATTTTCATTTATATTTATTCGAGCTAAATGAGCTATTTTTTTAATTTCGTCATTATCGAATTTCATTTTATTAAAACACCATTTTTTGTTTAATTTATGTTGATTAATCGGTTATTATACAAGGATATAGGCACACTTTTAAAATTCATCATATATATATCAATATGATATACTTATTGGATAATTAGAAAAATATGATTAAAAACATGGTAAGAAATTTTGTTGACAACGATTTAGCTATTGATCTTGGCACAGCAAATACATTAATTTATGCTAAGGGGAGAGGTGTCGTCCTTGATGAGCCTTCAGTTGTTGCAATTCAAAACGTTCAAGGCCCTGGTGGGCCTCAATCTAGAAAAACCGTTCTGGCCGTAGGTGCTGAGGCTAAATTAATGCTTGGTAGGTCACCTCAAAGTATCGATGCTATTCGACCAATGAAAGATGGTGTGATAGCTGATTTTAATATCACAGAAGAAATGATTAAGCATTTTATCAAGAAGACTGTATCAACCAACTTGTTTTCTCCAAGCCCAAGAATAGTCATTTGCGTTCCATATGGCGCAACACAAGTCGAAAAAAGAGCTATTCGTGAATCTGCTGAGAGGGCGGGTGCGAAACAAGTATTTTTAATTGAAGAGCCGATGGCAGCTGCTATTGGTGCTGAACTCCCCATTCAAGATGCGACAGGTTCAATGGTGATTGATGTGGGAGGCGGCACTACAGAGGTCGGTGTTATCTCATTAGGTGGAATTGTTTATGCAAGCTCCGCTCGTGTAGGTGGAGACAAAATTGATCAATCTATTGTTGACTATATGAGAAGGAACTATGGGACATTAATATCTGAACCAACAGCTGAAAAAATAAAACAAACGATTGGTAGCGCATTTCCTTTAAATGAACTTTTATCAATGGATATCACAGGCAGAAATTTAGCTGAAGGTTTACCTAGAAAATTAAGTATCTCAAGCAATGAAATATTAGAAGCTATCGCAGAGCCACTTCATACAATCGTTGGTGCTGTGAAAACTGCACTTGAGCAAACTCCCCCTGAACTTGGAGCTGATATTGCGGAAAATGGAATGGTCCTTACTGGTGGTGGTGCTCTATTGAAAAATCTTGATCGACTTCTTCAAGAGGAAACAGGCATTCCAGTAATTATTGCTGAAGATCCTTTGACTTGTGTAGCTAGAGGTTGTGGAAAAACCTTAGACCAATTAGATTATTTTAAAAATACATTTGTTTATGAATAAACAGAATGGCGATCAAGGTTTCTAAAAAAGAATTAAGCTTATTTACCACTAACTTTTCTTTATCTTATTTTATTCTTTTTATTCTTATAGCTTTACTGATGATGTTTATGGACAGTCGATATGACTATCTTAAGCAAATTAGAAAAGATTTTTCATTTATTACCTCCCCTTTAATCACTTTGACTAATGACTCCATTAATTTTTTTGCTAATTTTCAAAGCTTATCAAAATCTAAAGCTTTATTAGAGGAAGAAATAAATCAACTTAATATTCAAGTTGATAGCCTTTCCATTGAAAATCAAATGAAAAACTATCTGGTAACTGAGAATGATAATTTGAGAAAGAAAATGCACTTATCAAAAAAATATTCTCCAAAAAATACCTATCCTGCTGAGATAATTAGGCCAACTATAAGAGGCAGAGCCCAGATTATAACGGTCAACAAGGGTAAAAAGGATGGAATTCGTCAAGGCATGCCAGTCGTGAATAGGTTAGGTCTAGTTGGGCAAATATATTCAACCTATGACCAAACAAGTGAGGTAGTTCCATTACTTTCAAAGAAATTTGCTGTCAACGCACTTCAAAATAATGGCCAAAATCATGCCATCATTTATGGAGATACTGAATTTTTAGTAATCCCTTTCTTTCCTGCTTCGATAGACGTCTCGCCTGGTGATGTATTTGTGACTTCAGGTCTCGATAAGGTATACCCCAGTGGAATTAATATAGGAAAAGTCGTTGATGTATCTTCAGAAGATAAACAATTTAACAAAATTCTGTTAAAGCCAGCAACCTTTTCAAGTCAATTTTCTTTAATTACCATTCTTGATTATTAAAAAATGTTAAAAAAATCTCATGACGTTAAACTAAGACAAAAAAAGTTATTTGCTGGGTTATTTTTACTCTCTACTTTTTTTAGTTTCATAAATTTATTTAGTTTTTTAGACATTAATATCTACCCAGAGTATTTCTTAGCATTAATGGTGCTAACTATTTCATCCAATTTAATATCAATTAGTATCACTAAAGTCTTTTTGATGGGTGTCATCGTAGATATTTTGATTGGGTCAATTTTGGGACAATACACTATCGCATTCTTGCTTTTATATGGCCTCCAAGTTTTTTCCCTAAAATATTTTTTAATGCCGACAAGGCCTCAAGCGATTCTTCTTAAATTTCTATCTATTTGCCTTGGCATAATAATTGTAACGATCATATCTCAAAATTTTAATCCTACTTTTCATAGCAATGGAAATTTATTAAATTATTTAATAATAGAGATAGCTATCACTTTTTTTATTTTAATCATTTTTCAAATTCTTTATGAAAGAACTTATGGCACTTAAATTTTACTTTGGATAATTATCGCTTTAAATATTTTTTTAAAAAAAGAATTCAAATACTATTTGTATTTTTAATCATCCTATTACTCATTCCTTTATTAAAAATATTTTATTTACAGATCATACAGTTTGATAGATTTACCGCACTAAGTAAAAATAATAGTATTAAAATTATTCCGATCCCTCCCAAAAGGGGAGTCATTCTCGATAGAAATAATATAATTTTAGCTGATAACAAATTAGTTCATTCCTTAGAAATAGACCGTGCATTTTTTTCTGCCCTGCCTGAAATTCAACTTCGTTTAAAGGATAAATTAAATATTGATATTGATATTGATATTGCTAATAAAAAAATTAGTTACTTATATGAAAATACAGTTCCCATCAGCTTTAATCTGAGCGACGAAGAAATCGCTCGTTTCGTCGCACATCAATATTTATTTCCCAAACTAAGTATCAAACAAAGGTTTATAAGAGACTATCCTCAAGGAAAGTCATCTGCACACCTTATTGGATTCATAAATAGAATTAATGATAAAGATATCAATTTCTTAGAAAAAGAAAATTTAACTAATCGATATTTGGGTAGCACTCATATTGGTAAATCAGGTACTGAAAAATTCTATGAGAATTTAATACATGGAACTCCAGGGTTCAAAGAGATTGAAGTAGACGCTAAGCAGAATGTTATTAGAACTTTACAAGAGGAAAAGCCTATCCCTGGAAAGGCTATCAACTTAACGATTGATTATAGATTACAGAAAATTGCTGAGAAAGCATTTGGTGAAAAAAAAGGCGCTCTTGTCGCAATCAATCCAAAAAACTCTGAGGTACTTGCTTATGTTAGTCAACCAACATTTAATCCAGCCTTATTTACAAACGGCATATCTCACGAGGCTTGGTCTAATTTAAATGATAAAGATTCAAGAGCTATGCTCGATAGAGTCGTTGCTGGCCTTTATCCGCCAGGCTCTACGCTTAAGCCTTTCGTCGCTCTTGCTGCCCTTAAAAACGATATAAGAAAACCTCCTTTTTCAATTTTCGATATTGGATATTTTAAAATGCCAAGATCTTCTAAAGTATTTCGTGATTGGAAGCGAGGAGGTCACGGAACTGTAGATATGATTAAAGCAATTGCTGTTTCATGCGATACCTTTTTCTATGGATTAGGTCTTGAATTAGGAATCCCTAAATTAAATAAAGTACTTGATGACTTTAACTTTGGTAAGAAGACTGACATTGATATTGATGGAGAAAAAAGTGGATTAATTGCCAATAAAGCGTGGAAAAAAAAGAAGTTAAATGAAAGTTGGTATGCTGGAGAAACAGCGATTACTGCAATTGGTCAAGGATTTACTCTTGTCACACCACTCCAGCTTGCAAATGCCACAGCAAAACTTGCGAACCCAAGTTTATCAATTAAGCCCCACTTACTTTTAAGTATTGATGGAATCCAACAAGATAAACAAGAAGTCATAGAGAAAAAACAAAGCTACTCAGATGAGAACCTAAAATGGGTTAAGACAGGAATGGTGAATGTCACAAAAGAGGGCGGGACTGCCGCTTTTTTAGGCAGAAAATCAAATTATCAAATGGTATCCAAAACTGGGACAGCTCAATTATTTGGTTTAAAAATAGATGAAGAATATAACGAGGATATTCTCCCTGATAAACTTAAAGATCATGCACTTTTTATTACCTACGCCCCTGCCATAGACCCAGAAATTGTCATCGCCGTTATCGTTGAGAATGGGGGTCACGGTGGGTCAGTAGCAGGTCCAATCGCAAAAAAAGTTTTAGATGCTTATTTAGTAAATAAAAAATTATGATTAAAGTTTTAGAAAAATATAAAAAAAGAATTGATATTCCTCTTTTAGCTATTACTTTCTTTATTATGTTTTTGGGCTTGGTTACTTTATCAGGCAGCAATTTAGACACTTCTCATATCATTATTAATCAAGTTATAAATATTTTTGTTGGACTGATAATTTTTACAATTTTAATCTTTACCAATCCTCGTATTTTATTTTCATACGCTCCTATATTATTTTTAATCACCATATTTTTATTAATCTTAGTACATTTTTTTGGGGTAGAAAGTAATGGAGCAAAAAGGTGGTTAGCTTTTGGAGTTTTTAATCTACAACCTTCTGAATTAATGAAAATTACCTTGCCATTAATGATAGCTTGGCTTTATCAACAGTATCAAAATAAGATTTCATTAAGACTCCACTTTACAGCCATCTTTTTAATTTGTATTCCCGTCTACCTTGTATTACTTCAACCTGATTTAGGTACGTCTATCATGATTGCCTTGTCTGGTTTTTTGATTATTTTTTTAGCGGGCATTTCCTGGCGTTTAATAATCTCATCTATGCTTGTTGCTATCCTTTCCTCACCTCTCATCTGGATCAATCTTCATACTTATCAAAAAAATAGGATCATTAATATGCTTGATCCTTTTGTTGATCCATTAGGTACTGGCTACCATACCATTCAGTCAATGATTGCCATAGGTTCGGGTGGTGGTTTTGGTAAGGGTTGGGGAGAAGGGTCACAAACAAATTTAAATTTTTTACCAGAAGCAAATACTGATTTTATTTTTGCTGTCTATTCTGAGGAGTTTGGTTTTTTTGGTGTGACTATCATTTTTGCTTTGTTTTTACTTCTTATATTCAGAATATTTATCCTGGCAAATAATATGCAGAGTACATTCTCAAAGCTTTTAACTGTATCTCTGGGTGTTTCAATTTTTAGCGCTATTTTCGTCAACATTGCCATGATTAGTGGATTAGTTCCAATTGTCGGCTTACCTTTACCTTTTATGAGTTATGGAGGCACATCCATGGTAGTTTCATTAGCTAGTATCGGTATAATAATGAGCTTAAATAATCATAAAACTTTAATAGCAAATTAAATAATAACTATGAGACAGCTTATTTTAAATATATTTTTTTTGTTTTTTATTGTTGGCTGTGCCTCGAAAGATTACTCAATCGATGAATTATTTGAAGATGGTGGGGAAATAGACACGACGCCTGAAGATTCAATGAAGTATGTTTGTAATCAAAAAAAATATTTCTTTGTTCGTTACATTGGAGATGATAAAGAAAGTCTTTGGATCATTTTTCCAAAGAGAGAAATTAAACTTGATAAAACAGAAATTTCCAATGTTTTTTCAAATGGAATTACTAAATTAGTATTTAATGATAAAACCACCACCGTCAAAAAGGAAGATACTATTTTATATAGTGAATGCACCTTACAAATTGAATAAAATATAATTTAATAACTAAACAGCTTATTTAATAAATACTTTAATTTATCTTTTTTTTTAAAGTAAAATAAAAATTTTTTACAGGGATAACCATGATACTAGAGTCAGAGTTTGTCGATTTAAATACACCAACAGGAATAATGAGAACTTATGTTCATAGGCCAAAATCGACATCAAAGTTTCCTGCTATTCTTTTTTATTCAGAAATTTTTCAACAAACAGGCCCAATAGAAAGAGCTGCCAAAATTTTGGCAAGTCACGGATTTGTAGTTTTGGTGCCTGAAGTTTTTCATGAACTTAATGAAATTGGTACCGTGCTTAATTACGATGATGCAGGAAGAGATAAAGGCAATGCTGACAAATCTGAAAAAGATGTTCAATCATATGATACAGATAATCAGGCCATGATTGACTGGATCAATACACAAAAGTGGTCAAATGGTCATATCGGTGCAATGGGTTTTTGCATTGGTGGTCATCTTGCATTTAGAGCTGCTCTTAATCCAAGTGTTAAAGCTACAGCCTGTTTTTATGCAACAGATCTTCATACAAATACGATTCCAAATAAACCTGGACAGCACAGTATGGAAAGACTTTCAGACATTCAGGGTGAGTTATTAATGATTTGGGGAAAGCAGGATAATCATGTACCTACTGAGAATCGAACAAATATACATCAACAGTTGCTAGACACTTCAATTAAATTTAGCTGGCATGAATTTAATGCTCAACATGCTTTCATGAGAGATGAGGGTGAGAGGTATGACGCTGAACTTGCGGCCATATGTTATCAGTTAACTTTCAGCTTATTTAATAGAACTTTAAAAAGCTAGACGCAATCAGAGAAAGCTTCGAGCGCTCTATGAAAATTGTTGTGGTCAATTTTTTTTATGACTTTTGGATGAGCTTTAACTTCACTCTCAATTTTTGATTTAGAAACGTCGACCTGCGCTTGATTCAGCTGGGATTTTGTTTTTTTACTTTTCACGATTTTTTTTCCTTTTGGGAATTTAAAAATTATTGGGATTTTGTCCCAAATACTGTTATATGATAAAGGTTATAGCAATAAATTCAAATTTTTTAATTATAAAAATAATCCGATGAAAATTTACGTTAATGGGCAACAAAAAAATTTTGAAGCTACGGAAATATGCCTTACTTCATTAATTGAAAAATTAGCACTTAATGAAAAAAAATTTGCCATAGAATATAATGGGGAAATAATTTCAAAAAGTAATTTTTCTCAAACCTTTTTAAAAGAGGGTGACAAACTCGAGATTGTTGTAGCCGTAGGTGGCGGCTAATTAATGGAATCAGATAAGTTTTTAATTGCAGGAAAGCATTATTTATCTAGGCTTCTAGTGGGCACAGGTAAATATAAAGATTTTAAAGAAACCCAAACAGCAATATCAGAAAGTGGTGCAGAGATTGTAACGGTTGCAATTAGAAGAACTAATATTGGACAAGATATTAAAGAAGAATCTTTATTAGATTTTATACCTAAGGAAAAATATACCTATTTACCCAATACAGCAGGGTGTTATACAAAAGACGATGCCATTAGGACATTGCGTCTTGCAAGAGAACTTTTAGACGGACATAACCTTGTTAAATTAGAGGTCTTAGGTGATCCAAATACGCTATATCCAAATGTTGTTGAGACTGTAGAGGCTGCTAAAGTTTTGATCAAAGAAGGATTTGATGTCATGGTCTATACATCAGATGATCCTATTATTGCAAAACAACTCGAAGATATAGGCTGCTGTGCCATCATGCCACTAGCATCACTTATCGGTTCTGGAATGGGTATCTTGAATCCTCATAATTTAGAAATTATCATTGATAATGCAAAGGTTCCCGTCATTGTAGACGCAGGCGTGGGAACTGCTTCAGATGCAGTTATTGCAATGGAGCTTGGTTGTGATGGAGTTTTAATGAATACAGCCATTGCGGCTGCGGACAATCCTATTTTAATGGCAGCTGCGATGAAAAAAGCCATTGAATCTGGCAGGGAAGCTTTCCTGGCAGGGAGGATGAAAAAAAAGTTTTATCAAGCAGATCCAAGCTCACCAACTTCTGGATTAATTAAGTGATGAGTAAAGAGAATAACCATATTTTAATTAAAGTAACACCAAATTTTATTGAAAAAAATTCTATGATTGAATTTAATAAATATGTATTTGCTTATGAAGTTGAGATTAAAAATGAAAGCTCACAACCTATACAATTAATCAGTAGGCATTGGATAATTGAGAATTCAAAGTTTGAGAAATTTGAGGTAAAGGGAGAGGGTGTGATTGGAGAGCAACCGACAATCGCTCCTGGAGAAGTTTACAATTATTCAAGTTTTACTGAAATTAGCACCCCTTCGGGTTTTATGTGGGGCTCTTATCAAATGTTAACAGAAAGTGAAATAAGCTTTGATGTTGAAATTCCAAAGTTTGAATTAAATATGCCGAGAATACTGCATTGATCAATTCACCTAGATTACTAATTGTTTTGTTTTTATTCCTAGCGGGCTGTCAAGATGCTCAACCACCAGTGGATTGTAATTGCCCTGAGGTAGAACCACCCGTCGTTGAAGAAAAAAAAGAAGTCAAATTTAAACCCTACAGCTTTCTTAAAGAAACATACTGGAGTGACATTGAGTATGCACTCTCGGAAGATTACTTGATTCTCGCATGGCCTGCTTGGATGAGAAGCTGCTCAACGCTTATCAATAAAAAACCTTGGCGTAAAGTGTGTGAGCAAGCTTATTTAATTGGCTCGTCTCCAAGTAATGACGAAATAATTAATTACTACAGAAATTATTTTAATTTATATCAAGCAACAAATAATGACGGCTCAAAAGAAGGATTAATTACAGGATATTATCAGCCTGTGCTTCAGGGTAATTGGGATAAAACAAAAAAATACAATATTCCCCTATATTCTATTCCTGATGATTTAATAACGGTCAATCTAAGTGAAATTTATCCTGACTTAAAATATAAAAGATTGAGAGGAAGAGTTGAGGGTAATAAATTAGTCCCCTACTTTACAAGAGATGAAATTACAGAAAAAGTGGCTCCGCTAAAAGGAAATGAATTAGTTTGGGTCAACAATGCCGTTGAAGCTTTTTTTCTTGAGATTCAAGGATCCGGTGTCATTGAGTTTAATAATGGCAAAAGAATTCAAATTGGATATGCAGATCAAAATGGACACCCCTATCGCTCAATGGGCCGTGCACTTATTCGTGCAGGAGAATTGCAAAGAGGTAAGGTTTCTATGCAAAGTATTAAAAAATGGGCAAAAAATAATAAAAAGAAATTAAGAAAATTCTTAAGCGCTAACCCGAGTTATGTATTTTTTAGAATTCTGCCAGAAGGTCTACCTGGACCAATTGGTGCACTTGGTGTTCCCATAACATCTGAAAGATCCGTTGCAATAGATCGTCGGTATGTGCCACTTGGTGCACCTATTTTTCTCAAGACAACTAAGCCAAATACTGATATCCCTATAAAACAACTTATGATTGCTCAGGATACTGGTGGTGCCATTAACGGGGGCGTGAGAGCAGATTTTTATTGGGGGCAAGGGAATAAAGCTGGCAAGATGGCTGGCAAAATGAAACAAGATGGTCGGATATGGGTTTTGTTACCTAAAGGCTTTAAGCTTCCATAAAAAAAGGAACTCTTAGAGTTCCTTTTTTTAATATAACTAAATAAACAATTACTTGTTCATTACGTACATTGTTACTTCAAAACCGAAACGCATTTCAGTTGCAACTGGTGTTGTCCACATAATATGATCTCCTTTCATTTTTTTAAATTCTATTAAATAAATAATAGTGTTGTAAATATACATGGGTTGCTAATTAATCTGTTATGAAAATACCCTAAGTAAAATCATGAACGTAAAATAACTTTTAACTAAAAAAAAGGCCCACTAAACAGTGGGCCTCTAGTCACTCTAAAATTACAGGAGGATAATTAAGAGTGGTACGCAGTCTCTCCGTGAGAAGTGGTATCAAGTCCAGTTCTTTCGCTTTCATCTGAAACTCTCATACCTACAACGGAATTGACAATTTTATATAAGACGAAGGTTGCGATAGCACACCAAACAATTGTTACGCCAACACTCTTCGCTTGAATAACAAATTGAGAAGCCATTGATACGCCTTCATCAAAACCAACCCCACCAAATGTTGGTGACATTAAAATTGCTAATCCTAGTGCGCCGACTATGCCTGCTACACCGTGAATACCAAATACGTCTAATGAGTCATCGTAACCAATCGCTTTTTTAAGGCTAGTACAAGCCCAGTAAGCAAATATTGAAGCTACGAAGCCAAGGATAATTGCGCCCATCGGACCCACTACCGCACAAGCTGGAGTGATTGCAACTAGGCCTGAAATCGCACCCGACACACCACCTAACAATGAGGCTTTGCCTTTTTGTAAAGACTCAATAAATAACCAACCTAATACTGCGGCAGCGGCTGCAATTTGCGTATTAATCATCACTGCACCTGCTACACCATCGGCAGCTAGTTCACTACCAACATTGAAACCAAACCAACCTGCCCAAAGTAAGGCAGCGCCAATCAACGTCATTGGCATATTGTGTGGAGGCATTGGCTCTTTACCAAAGCCAATTCTTGGTCCAATTAAAAGTGCTAAAACTAATGCTGCGATACCTGCATTAATATGAACGACCGTGCCACCAGCGAAATCAATTGCACCCATTTCTGCAATAAGTCCACCGCCCCAAACCATATGACATATTGGAAGATAAACAATCGTAAACCAGCCTGTCATAAATAAAAGCATGCCTGAGAACTTAATTCTTTCCGCAAATCCACCGACAATCAGTGCTGGTGTTAGTGCTGCAAAAGTTAACTGGAAAGTCACAAAGACAAATTCAGGAATTGTGCCTGACACTGTATCGGGGGTAATACCATTTAAAAATGCTGCGCCAAAACCACCGGCGATCATCTGTCCCCAAGGCGTTCCTGTGCCATCTGAAAAAGCCACACTATAGCCGTAAATAACCCACAGTATTGACATTAAAGAAAAGGTCACAAAAACCTGCATCAAGACCGATAACATGTTTTTAGACCTGACTAACCCACCATAAAATAATGCTAAGCCAGGAATAGCCATGACGATCACTAATATGGTTGCTACGATCATCCAGGCAGTATCACCTGAGTTAAGTGTGGGAGCCTCCTCAACTGCTTCTTCCACAACGAGCACATCTTGTTCTGCAACTAAAACTGTTTCCTTGGTGATATCAAATACCTCATTTGACATACCTATTTGTGAAAAACTTAGAAGGAAAAGGCTTAATAAACCAATGACTCCTAATTTTGAAAATATTTTATTCATGACTGTCTCCTTAAAGTGCATCTTCGCCGGTTTCACCGGTTCGGATTCGTTGAACTTGATCAAGTGACATTACAAAGATCTTGCCATCACCAATTTTTCCAGTGAGTGCAGACTTTGAAATAGCCTCGATTACTTTTTTTGTGAGTTTGTCGGAGACGGCAATTTCAATTTTCACCTTAGGTAAGAAATCGATAACGTACTCTGCTCCTCGGTAAAGCTCTGTATGGCCTTTTTGACGACCAAACCCTTTGACTTCTGTGACGGTAATTCCTTGAACACCTATCTCAGAAAGGGCCTCCCTTACTTCATCAAGCTTGAACGGCTTGATAATTGCACTAATTAATTTCATATTTATTCCCCTTAAATATATAAACCTTGTATGTATTAAATAAAGGAGCAGGGTTTATAGCTGCTCCTTCATATTCAATTTAGAATCCTGCGCTTATATAACCTCCAAGTGTGGTATCACCTACGTCACCCCAATCCTCTTCATCCTGATCTGTGCCAGTAACAAAAGCACCTGCAGTGAAAGTATCGTTGAATGCATAATCTGCATTTACTTTCCAGTCGTAGTAATCGTATTTACTTTCACCAAAAGTTTGGTAACCGATATGACCAGAGAGAGTGATTGGTGTTGAGCCAATTGGCACATCAACGGTAAGGTCGTGGTACATCTCACCATCCATATCCTCAAAACCCCATGCATCATCGGAAACGATTACATAGTTCGTAACGCTTGTTGAAAATGCACCATCCATCCAATCTTTATTGAACCCAAAATAAACTTCAGTTGCGTCAACCTCGACTGCGCCTTCAGTCTTGTTACCAGGGTAGTAGAATTGAAGTACCCCGATATCGAAACCAAGATCATAAAAACCAAGATCTCCAGCCCAACCTGCATAAACGTCTATTTCGACACTGTTTTTATCCATATAATCACCCGCAGTCGTCCAATCTACATTGGATGCCCAAGTACCAGCATATAAACCACTTGAATGTTCTACGTCAAAACCACCTTGAATCGCAGGCTCATTCTGTGTCTGTGTGTAGCCACGGAATATATAATCTGTGTAGAGTCCTACGTTTGCACTAAAGCTAAAATCATCAAGCATTGATGAAGGTGCTTTAATTTCTTCTACTTCGTCAGCTGCAAAACTGATTGGGGCAATTGAAAATAATGCGCCAACTACAGCAGCTTTTATTAATTTGTTGTTCATACTACTATCTCCTTATTTAAAATATGCTGACACTTTTGTCTGCGTACACTTATATACGAAGCAAGAACCGTGCCAACTTTCTTATTTTCTAAATTTTTTTTGTTTATTTAATCTAATTTGGGGAATAAACTAAATTAATTTAATAACAAAAAATTTAAAAAAAACTGTTAAAATCAACGTTTTACGGGAAGAATATATGGTAGATAAGAAGACAATTCAAGAAATTTCACAAAAAATTAAAAATATTGTTTCTGATTCCCCAATAAGTGACATAGAGGAGAACATTAATGCACTATTAAAGGGCATGTTCACCAAAATGGACCTTATTACCCGGGAAGAATTCGATGTACAAACAGGTGTGCTTAAGAAGACACGAGAGAAACTTGAAAATATTGAGAAAAAATTATCAAAAATAGAAAAAGGCATTAAATAAAATTGGAAAATAAATTCTCAGAGGAAAAAGAAGCTCAGCTTAGAGAAATTCTAAAAGATCGGATTATGATAATGGATGGTGCAACGGGCACGATGATCCAACAACACAAGTTATCAGAAGAGGATTATCGAGGTGGTAAGCAAGGCGAATATATAAAATTCTCAGCACCTAAAGGAGAACGTGAACTTTTCTTAAAAGGCAACAATGAACTATTAAGCCTGACACAGCCGCAATTGATAAAAAAAATCCACGAAGATTATCTTGAAGCTGGCGCAGATATTATTGAAACCAATACATTTGGTGCCAATAGCATTGCTCAAGATGATTATTATATGGCACACCTAATTCATGAAATGAATCTGGAATCAGCTCGACTTGCAAAAGAAGCGGCTAAAAAATATAGCACGCCAGAAAAACCCAGGTATGTAGCTGGTGCAATTGGTCCAACGCCCAAAACTGCATCTATATCCCCAGATGTTAATGATCCTGGCGCAAGAAATATCAATTTTGATCAATTGGTAGAATCCTATAAGGCGCAAACAAAATCTCTAATTGATGGTGGCGTTGATATTATCCTAGTTGAAACTGTTTTTGATACCTTAAATTGTAAGGCTGCTTTATTTGCCGTTAATCAGGTTTTCGAAGAAACCGCTCAAAGATTGCCTCTTATGATTTCTGGAACTGTAACCGATGCATCGGGTAGGATTCTATCAGGACAAACGGTGAGTGCATTTTGGAATTCAATCAGGCATGCAAACCCTTTAACTATTGGACTTAATTGTGCATTAGGGGCAGCACTCATGCGTCCATATGCTGAGGAACTGTCGAAAATAGCAGACACACATATTTGTATTTATCCAAATGCCGGGCTTCCAAACCCAATGTCGGACACAGGCTTTGATGAAAAACCACATGATACTTCAACACTTTTAAAAGAGTTTGCTGATAGTGGATTTATTAATATTGCCGGAGGATGTTGTGGTACGACACCTGAACATATCAAAGCAATCGCCGAAGAGATGCATAATATCGCCCCAAGGATTCTTCCTAAACAAGATGTCTATACAAAACTTGCAGGACTTGAACCACTTAACATAAAAGAAGACACGCTTTTTATCAACGTTGGAGAACGAACTAACGTAACCGGCTCCAAAGCTTTTGCAAAATTAATTATTGATGAAAAATTCGAAGAAGCAGTCTCTGTTGCAAGGCAACAAGTTGAAAACGGAGCTCAAGTCATTGATATTAATATGGATGAGGGCATGCTTGATTCTTTAAATGCCATGAAACATTTTTTAAATTTAATATCATCAGAACCAGACATCGCCCGTATTCCCATAATGATTGATTCATCTAAATGGGAAGTAATAGAGGCAGGATTAAAATGTGTTCAGGGCAAGGCCATTGTTAATTCCATTTCAATTAAAGAGGGTGAAGAATTATTTTTGCATCATGCGAAAATATGTAGAAATTTCGGCGCTGCCGTTATTGTGATGGCTTTTGATGAGAAAGGTCAGGCTGATACGTATGAGCGAAAAATTGAGATATGTAAACGAGCTTACGATACGCTTGTTGAGAAGTTAAATTTTCCTCCAGAAGATATAATTTTTGATCCAAATATTTTTGCTGTTGCTACCGGAATTGAAGAGCACAACAATTATGCCGTGGATTTCATTAACGCCACTAAATGGATAAAAGATAACCTTCCACACGCTAAAATTTCTGGGGGTGTTTCAAATGTAAGCTTTAGTTTTAGAGGAAATAATGAAGCAAGGGAAGCGATACATACTGTTTTTTTACATTATGCAATAAAAGCTGGACTCACGATGGGCATTGTAAATGCTGGCATGATTGGTCTTTATGATGATTTAAGTGATGACCTAAAAGAAGCTGTTGAGGATGTTATTTTAAATCGTAGGCCAGATGCGACAGAAAGAATGATTGATTTTGCAGGAACTCTCAAAGGAAGCAAAAAAGAAAATGTAAAACTTAATTGGCGTGGAGATGAAAAAACTCCTGTTTCTGTTGAAAAGAAAATTGAATATGCATTAGTTCATGGCATTACAGATTTCATTGTTGAAGATACTGAGGAAGCTCGATTAAAAATAATGAGCAGTAAGAATGGTAGGCCCATTAATGTTATCGAGGGTCCACTCATGGATGGGATGAATGTTGTTGGTGATTTATTTGGTCAAGGTAAAATGTTTTTACCTCAGGTTGTAAAATCAGCAAGAGTTATGAAGCAAGCCGTAGCTCACCTTGTGCCTTTTATTGAAAAAGAGAAAGAAGAAGATGAGAAAAGAACGGGCATTAAAGCAAAGCCTAAAGGAAAAATGCTCATCGCCACTGTTAAAGGTGACGTACATGATATTGGGAAAAATATTGTCTCCGTTGTGCTTCAATGTAACAACTTCGAAGTAGTCAATATGGGCGTTATGGTCCCTTGTGCAGAAATTCTTGCAAAAGCAAAAGAAGAAAACGTAGATATTATTGGGCTTTCTGGACTGATTACACCTTCACTTGAAGAAATGACCAATGTAGCAAGTGAAATGCAACGTGACCCATATTTTAAAGAAAATAATATCCCGTTACTTATTGGAGGCGCAACAACATCAAGAGCGCATACAGCTGTAAAAATTTCAGAACATTACGATGGACCTGTGATTCATGTATCCGATGCTTCTCGATCAGTTTCGGTGATGCAATCTTTGATGGACCCCAAACAAAAAATGGAATATATCGTTAATTTATCAAAAGACTACGAAAGTGTTCGTCAAATGCATTTAAAGAAAAAGGGTGCAACATTTATTTCTATTGAGGATGCTAGGAAAAATAAATTAGAGCTTACATTTAAACCAAAAAAACCTAAATATATTGGAAGAAGAGTATTTAAAAATATCGACTTAAATTTAATCAAAGAATATATTGATTGGTCGCCATTCTTTCAGACATGGGATCTTCATGGAAAGTACCCAGATATTCTCAAAGATAGTGTAGTGGGAAAAAGTGCTTCGGATCTATTTAAAGAAGCACAAAAAATGCTGAGCAAACTTATCAATGAAAAAAAACTAAAAGCAAATGGCGTCGTTGGTTTTTATCCCGCTAATTCAATTAATGAAGATGACATCCAGGTTTTTAAAGACGAATCGATGGAATTAGCCTTTACCTACCACTGCTTAAGACAACAAACGCAAAAACCAGTTGTTGGTGGTAAACAGAAACCTAATTTATGTCTTGCCGACTTTATTGCGCCTAAAGAAAAGAATATTGAAGATTACATTGGTCTATTCGCTGTCACATCAGGAATTAATGCAAAAATTTATGAAGATATGTTTGAAAAAACAGAAGACGACTACAGCGGTATCATGGTCAAAGCTATTACAGATAGATTAGCAGAAGCATTTGCAGAGTATATGCATAACCGAGTTAGGCAAGACTTATGGGGATATCAAACAAAAAAACTTAGCAATGAGGAAATGATAAAAGAAAAATATCAAGGGATAAGACCTGCTCCAGGTTACCCAGCATGCCCTGAGCACACTATTAAAAAAGATATTTTCTCGCTTCTCCAAGCTAAAGAAATCGGTATGGAATTGACTGAAAGTATGTCAATGATGCCTGCATCCTCGGTTAGTGGTTTTTACTTTGCACATCCTGAAGCTAAATATTTCAGTGTTGATAAGATTGATGAAGATCAAATTGACGATATGGCAAAAAGAAGATCTATTTCTAAAGATCAATTGAAAAAATGGCTTGCATCTAGCTTAAGATAAATATGCATATTCATATATTAGGTATATGTGGAACATTTATGGCAGGATTAGCCTCCCTTGCAAAATCAAAAGGCTTCAAAGTTACTGGGTGTGATCAAAATGTTTACCCTCCTATGTCCACGCAGCTTGAAGAGGAAGGTATTAAAATAATTGAGGGATTTGATTCATCACAAACAAAATTAAAACCTGATATTTATATTATTGGTAATGTTGTCAAAAGAGGTACCCCTCTAATGGAGAGCATATTAAACAATAACTTATCTTTTATGTCAGGTCCCCAGTGGCTTTATGAAAATATACTTCATGAAAAATGGGTTATCGCTGTTGCAGGCACCCATGGCAAAACTTCAACAACAGCTATGGTTGCATGGATTTTAGAATTTTGTGGATTAAATCCAAGTTATTTGATTGGTGGCATTCCAAAAAATCTAAAAACTTCATCAAGATTAATCAATGATAAAAATTCTAACTTTTTTATAATCGAAGCAGATGAATATGACACCGCCTTCTTTGATAAGCGCTCAAAATTTGTTCATTATTATCCACGCACTCTTATCATGAACAATTTAGAATTTGATCATGCAGATATTTTTGAGAACCTTAACCATATAAAAAAACATTTTCATCATCTGATAAGAATAGTGCCCGAGAAAGGTAAGATTATTTCAAATGCTCAAAGTAACGCTCTTAATGAAGTTATAAAACTAGGAGTCTGGTCAGATTTAGAATATTTTAATCATATTGATGGATGGTCATATCAATGGCAAGACGAAAGCTCATCGCTAAATATTTTTTATCAAAATAAAAAAGAAGGTACTCTTACGTGGGAATGTATTGGTGATCATAATGCATCAAATGCGCTTGCAGCAATTGCTGCTGCTCATCATATAGGCATACCTGCCGCTAAATCTATAAAAGCGCTTGCAACATTCAAGGGTGTAAAAAGAAGGTTAGAAAAAATAGGAGAATTTAAAGACAATATAAAAATTTATGATGATTTTGCTCATCATCCCTCTGCAATAAAAAGTACATTAGATGGAATGAGACAAGTGCTTAAAGAGGGCAGAATAATTGTTGTTTTTGAGCCTAGATCAAATACCATGAAGCTTGGTGAAATGAAGAAAGAACTACAAGATAGCCTTTCATCTGCAGATATCGTTTATTGTTATGCCAGTAATTTAGATTGGGATCCAAATGAGTTATTCAAAAATAATCAAAAAATCAAAGTTTCAGACAGTACTCAATGGATTTTAAGTAGTATTATTAAAGAAAAAAAACCAAATGATCAAATTGTTTTTATGAGCAATGGAAGTTTTTCAGGAATTCAAAATAAATGTTTAGATTTATTTAAAAATGAATAATGATAGTAAAATAAAATTTACTTCCTTTAATATAATCTTAGCCATTTTTCTTTCTTTAGTTCTTCACCTTATTTTTTTTACAAAATTTAATTTGTTTGATTTATTAAACACTGTTGATAGGTATGAAACAAATGAGTTAGAAATTTTTGTTACCCCAGAAGAAAAAAAGGGAAATAATGAAAAAAAATCAGAAAAATTAATAAAATCTGATGATAATTTAATCAATTTAAATAAAAATCAAACCTCAAAAAAAGAAAAAGAAATTTTTCCTGAATTAGATAAAACTCCACAAAAAAATGATCAAAAAATAGAAAGTCCATCTGATAAAAAGATTGAAGTGCGAAAAAAAACATTAGATAAAAATAAAATTTTATCAAATGTGAGTAAACTGAGTTTAAATAATGCTCCTATCCCAAATGAAAAAATAAGGATAAAGAATATATCTGCTAAATCACCAGAATATGTATATCGTTTATATTTTGAAGCTTGGAAAAAGAAAGTTGAACGAATGGGCGCTATGAATTATCCTGATGCAGCGAAAATCAAAAATAGATTTAGCAATCTTATAATGAAAGTAATTATAAATTCAAATGGCTCTATTTATGATATCTCAATTATTAAAAGTTCAGGAAAAGCTAAGTTAGATGAAGCTGCTATAGATATAGTAAGAAATGGATCGCCTTACGCTCCCTTTAGTGATCAAATGAAAAAAGAAGTAGATCAAGTAAGTATTACAAGAATTTGGAAATTTACAGAAGATAAGAGTTTTACTAATTAAATGGCCTATTACAAATATCATATTTTTTTCTGCTTAAATCAAAGAAATGAGAATGAACAATGCTGCAATAATTTTGGAGCAGAAGATAAATTTAACTACATGAAGAAAAAACTTAAATCACTCAATTTGTATGGTGTAAATATGTGCAGAGTCAACAGAGCGGGCTGCTTTAACCGATGTCAAGAAGGACCTTTATTAGTAATTTATCCCGAAGAAACATGGTATAGATATATTGATAATGAAGATATTGATGAAATTATTACGCAACATATTAACAATGGAAAGAAAGTTAAACGCTTATTGATTTAGATTTTCTAAAATTATTGCATTTAATTTGTTTTTTGTTTGAGTAGATATTTTAGTTTTTTCAAATTTTTTTTGTTTCGACCAAATTGAACCAGGATAGTGATTATCATTTTTAAATCTTGGAATAATGTGCCAATGAATATGTGGGGTTAAATTACCTAAAGATGCTAAATTTATCTTATCAGGTTTATAACAAGTTCTAATTGCTGATTCTACAGTGAACACAACCTGCATTAGCTCCATTCTATCTTTTTCTTCTAAATCGGTCATTTCCTTCACATGCTGAATATTTTCAACTCGATAATATGCTGAATAGGAAGGATCATCTATCTCAACAAGTCTAAATTTATTATTTTTCCAAATTACTGGATAAATTGGATCTGAACATAAATCACATTTGTTCATTTATGAAACTTCGAGCATCTTATCAAGTGTAAGCTTCGCAAGATCAGCCTCCTTTTGTGGAACCTTAATTACATTAACTGGCTTACCATCAATAATATTTTCTAAAGCCCATGCAAGATGTTGCGGATCTATTCTTGCCATTGTGGAGCATTCACAAATTACATGAGACATGAATTTAACAAGCTTATTCTCTGCTTTCATTTCTTTAGCAAGTCGATTCACTAAATTCAATTCTGTTCCAACTAACCATTCAGATCCTTTATCTGCTTTTTCTATCGTACGCAGAATAAATTCTGTTGAACCTACTAAATCTGAATTTTTACATACATCAAACGGTGCCTCTGGATGAGAAATGACATTCCCTTTTGGATAGTTTTTTTTAAAGGCTTGTATACTTTCAACCCTAAACATTTGATGAACTGCACAATGCCCCTTCCACAATAATATTTTAGATTCAATTATTTGTTTTTCAGTTAAGCCTCCCATGGGTAAATCTGGATCCCATACTGGCATCTTTTCTAGGGGGATGCCCATCTTATAACCCGTCCATCTCCCTAAATTTTGATCTGGAAAGAAAAGTGCTTTCTCCTTTTGATTAAACGCCCAATCTAAAATTTTAGGTGCATTAGTTGAGGTACATACAATACCTCCATGCTCTCCACAAAATGCTTTTAGATCTGCAGCTGAATTAATATATGTTACTGGGGTAATATTTTTATCAAAATCTAAAACCTTTGATATTTCTCTATAAGTCCTTTCGACTTTAGCTAAATTCGCCATATCTGCCATTGAACAACCAGCTGATAAGTCTGGAAGAATAGTGATTTGATTTTCTCTTGATAAGATATCAGCAACTTCTGCCATAAAATGAACGCCTAAAAAAACAATGTATTTAGCATCCAAATTTTGAACTTGTTGCGCTAACTTTAAAGAATCACCTGCAAAATCAGCATGTCTGTAAACGGCTTCATTTTGATAATGATGTCCAAGGATCACTAGATCTTTCCCTAGAATATTTTTTGCCTTTATGATTCTTTCTTGGCAATCATCATTTTTTAATTTTTCAAATGAATCGAAGGTAATTGTGGAAGTATTCATTTTATAAATTTTAACTTAGTATTGATTTGATTTCGCATAATTTTTCCAACGCTCTGCGATTTGTCCAAGAGAAAACTTTATTTTTTGCCTCTTTTATATTCTCCCATTTATATTCTAAATGTTCTCTGGGTGATATATTGATATTTATTTTTTCTGGAAGCTCTAAACCAAAAACATGCTCCGTGTTTTTAGAAACATTAGGTGGATATCTGTGTCTCCAATGCAAATAAATTTCATACTCGTGATTAAGATTCCAGTCTTGTATTTTATTATGGTCCGTATTTATTCCCGTTTCTTCAAAAACTTCCCTTTTTGCAGCTTCATATGGAGATTCTTGTGGTTCAAGACTACCAGTAACAGATTGCCAGTAGCCTCTTTTATCTGCTCGATGAAGTAACAAAATATCATGCTTTTTTGTATAAATTACAATTAACGATGATACGGGTATTTTATATTTATCAGTTTTCAAATAGTTGGGAGTTTAAAAACAACGTTTTCTTCAATTCCATTCATTTCATCAATAAGTACGTCATAATTCATCTTAATTTTTTTTATAAGATCTTTAACTAAAATTTCTGGCGCAGAAGCGCCTGCAGTAATTGCTACTCTTTTCTTATTTTCTAAAATTGATAAATCAAATTTATCTATATTACCGACTAAAATAGATTCAACTCCAGCTTGGGAAGCAAGGTCAGCTAAACGATTTGAATTTGAGCTATTGGATGAACCAACCACTATGACAAGTTCGTTATTTTTTAGCAGTGTCTTAATTGCATCCTGACGATTTTGGGTTGCATAACATATATCACTTTTATTTGGACCTGTAATATGAGGATACTTCTCCTTTAACTTTTTAATAATCTCTTTAGTTTCATCAATTGAAAGTGTCGTTTGTGTAACGTAACAAATTTTTTCTGTTTGATTAACCTCTAGGCTTTCAACATCACTTTGATTCTGTACTAATTTAATTTTATTCTTATCATTAATTTGCCCCATCGTGCCTTCAACTTCAGGATGGCCCTCATGTCCAATCATGATAACAATATATCCCTTAGCATTTTGCTGAATTACTTGAGTATGAACCTTTGTCACCAACGGACACGTTGCATCTATTGGCATTAGGTTGAAATCATTTGCCTTTTTTCTTACTAATTTTGAAACACCATGCGCACTATAAATAACGTGACTTCCCTTTGGAATAGACTCCATATTTTCAACAAATATTGCACCCTTTTCCTTTAAGTCCTTAATTACGAACTCATTATGCACAACCTCATGTCTTACATAAATGGGTGTGCCATATTTTTCAATAGCTTTTTCAACAATTGTAATTGCCCTTTCAACGCCTGCACAGAAACCTCGTGGCTCAGCTAAGGTAATATTTAATTCTTTTTTCATATTATATAATCAGGATTCTGGAAGAATTTTTTCACCTTTTATAAGATCATCAAAAGACTCTTTTTCTCTAATAATGTAAATTTTATCTTTATCAATCATCAACTCAAATAGCTTTGGCCTAGAATTATAATTTGAACTCATTGACATCGCATATGCCCCTGTATCCATGATAACTAAAATATTGTCAGGCTCTATACTCATTAACCTGTCCTTTCCAATAAAATCCCCCGTTTCACAAATTGGGCCCACAATATCAAACTTATTTTTCCCCTCTGTGGTGTTAGATATATTTAAAATTTTATGGAAAGATCCATAGAGCGAAGGACGCATTAAATCGTTCATTGCAGCATCTATTACGGCAAAATTTTTATCTTTAGTTTTTTTTACGTATTCTACTTTTGTCAATATTACCCCTGCATCAGCCGTAATAACCCTCCCAGGCTCCAACAATATCTTGATTTTCCTTTCTTTTATTTGGCTTGAAATAATTTTTGCATACTCATTGAAGTCAATAGTTTTTTCATCGTCATATCGTATTCCAATCCCACCACCAATATCAATATGCCTGATATTTATTCCCTCTTCCTCCAGTCTGTCCACTAACTTAATTAATTTTTTTATGGAGTCTTCGAATGGTTTTAGGTCAGTGATCTGTGAGCCAATATGACAATCAATACCTTCAATTTCAATTGAATCTAATAATTTTGCTTTCTTATATAAATCAAAGGCAGACTCTTCACTAACACCAAATTTATTTTCTTTAAGGCCTGTTGATATGTAAGGATGAGTTTTAGCATCTACATTTGGGTTTACCCTAATTGAAATAGATGCTTTTTTATTTAATGAGTTAGCTATCTCCTGAATCCTACTCAGTTCATCTTCTGATTCAACATTAAAGGCAAGGATATTTTTTTCAATAGCCAATTTAATCTCTTCTGATGTTTTACCTACACCAGAGAAAACAATCTTTTCTACATCTCCTTTTGCTGCAACAACTCTTTTTAACTCACCGCCTGAAACAATATCAAAGCCCGCTCCATTTTTAGCGAGTATATTCAATATAGCTAGGTTCGAATTAGCTTTTACAGCAAAACATATTAAGTGATCTACCCCTTTAAAAGCAGCCTCTAAATTTTTAAAATTTTCTATTATTTTTTGTTTTGAATAAACATAGCTTGGTGTCGGATATTTTTTTATAATCGACTTGACATCAACATCTTCAATAAAAAATTTATCATTATTCTTTGTTAAAATTGAAGAACTCATATTAAGCAAGTTGGTAGTTTTTTATAATAATTTTATCCTGATGTTTATCTATAAAGGATTGAGGGTATTTCTCTTCTGGAATATAAAGTTCCCCCTTTGTGCCACATCCATTAAGTAGCACAATAAATACAAATGCAAATAAATATTTTTTTTTCATATTCATATTTTATCATCAATGAATAGTAATTTTTCTCTCATCTATTTTATCTTGCCACATAATAATTTTATTGAATTCCTTACTAATTAAAATTTCATTATTTTCTAAAACAATTAGATAGTGACTTACCTCCAAATCATTAGCGATTTGCATTTTTTTTGAAATATCTTCAATAAATATTGGGTTTGTATAAACATCTGATTTCTCTCCAGAATTATTGCCAGGAGGAATCAAAACTGTCACTGACTTTGTATTTGATACTGGATAACCTGTATAAGGATTTATAATATGTGAGTATCTTTTTCCGTTTACAGTAAAATATTTTTGATAATCACCAGATGTTCCAATAGACCAACCTGGCTTCAATGGTATAGTCGCCATCAAATTTGGATTTCTAGGATCTTGAATTCCTACAATCCATTCTTTGTTACCCTGCATACCCAATGCCATAATATTTCCACCAATATTAATAAGTGCATTTTTAATTTTATATTGCTCTAGTATTTTTTTTGCTCGATCTAAAGCGAACCCTTTGGCATAGCCTCCCATATCAATTTGTACAATATTGTTTGTACTACTGAGTTCATTATTAATAATCGTAATATTTACCATTGATGGCTTTGCTTCAACTAATTCTAAAATATCTTTAGTAGCTGGCATTACATTACGAGGAACTTCTGAATGAAACCCCCATAAATTTACCAGTTTTCCAATTGCTGGATTGAAGTAACCCCTGGTTTTTTTTTCATATTCTTGACCTCTTAGAATCAGAGATATCACTTCCTGATCATCAATTAAAAAAGGGGTTTGATTATAGATAGCCTCATTTATTTCGTACATCAAGCCTTTTCGCCAAGGATGAAGTAATTTATGAAGTTGCCTAAAATTTAATAAGATTTCTTTTGAAGCCTCTGAAGCTAATTCTTTAGATTCCCCATAAATCTTTATATCTACAATTGTGCCAAATATATAATCTTTTTTTTGAAATATTGAATTTCCCTGCAAATTGAAAGTTAATATGATGAGAAGCGCTAAAATTAATAAAAAAGGCTTTGTATATTTTTGCATTCGATATACTTAAATCGTATCAATTATAAATTTAGCGCAATCAAAATTGGTTTGTTTTGCTATTTCAACTAAACATGTTGGGCTCGTGACGTTAATTTCTGTTAAGTACTTACCAATAACATCAATACCAACAAAATCTAGTTTGTTTTCAATTAAAAAAGGTCTAATAAAGTCAACAATTTTCATGTCCTGCGATGTTAGTTTTTTTGAAACGCCTCGACCACCTTTAGCCAAGTTTGCTCTAAAATCATCATTGCCAGGTATCCTAATTAGGCTGTATGGAAGTGGATCGCCTTTAATAATGATAATACGTTTATCCCCTTTAATAATATCTGGGATATATTTTTGAGCCATAATTACTTTTTTATTTTTAGCCGTCACAGTTTCAAGGATGCTTTTTAAATTTTGATCATTTTTAGCTATAACAAAAATTCCATTCCCACCCATGCTATTGATAGGCTTAAGAACGATCTTTTTATGTTCATTGAGAAAATTAATAACGTCATTCGAATTTGAGGTTACGATAGTTGGCGAAATAATCTCTTTAAAATTTAAGATTGAAAGCTTTTCATTATGCTTTCTAATTGAAGAAGGATTATTTATTACATCTACTCCCTTTTCAACCGCAATGTCCAAAAAGTAAGTGAGATTTAAATAATCATCGTCAAATGGTGGATCTTTTCTGATAAAAATTTTTTTAAAAAAATTGCCTTTGTGAGGATGAGAACTCTCATAATTAATCTTTTCCTTAAAATTAATTATTTTATTACTTTGAACATTTAAAATTCCCTCATTAATTGAAAAATCATTAATTGCACAAAAATGTGTTTCGATGTTTCTTCTTATACATTCTTTCATTAAAAATAAAGAGGAGTCCTTACTTTGATTAAGTGAATCGATCGGATCTATTATAAAAAGATAAGCCATCACTATTTTTCTGCTAATTCTTTTGCTGCTGCTAGCATTGATAACCGAGCAATCACTCCATAGGCATAAAACCTGTTAGCTTTATCATGACAAGGCCTTCCTTGATCTGGCATCAAACAGGAAGTATCAAAAGCTACAGGGGCAAAATGCATGCCTGGTGAATTTAAATTTTCATCCTTACCTTTTAAAGTATGAACCCGATAAAAACCACCAATTACAAAATGGTCTATCATATAAACTACTGGTTCAGCTACAGCAGAGTTGATGGTTTCTTCTGTATGAATTCCTTCTTGAACAAGCACCTCAGAAACAGATAACCCCTCTTTTACAACTGACATTTTTTTTCTCATCTTTCTGTTAAGATTTATAGCCTCTGAGCTTTTTTTAACTGTCATCACACCCATCCCATATGTTCCTGCATCTGCTTTAATGACTACATAAGGATCTTGTGAAATATTATATTCATCATATTTATTTTGTATTTGATGTAAAAGATTATCAATTGTTTCTACAAGCTTATCCTCCCCCTCTCGAGTGGAAAAATCTAAATTATCAATTTTTTTAAATAATGGATCAATCAACCATGGATCGCACTTGGTGAGTAAGGAAAATTCTTTGGCAACCTGGCTGTAATAACGAAAATGCGATGACTTTCTCCTGGTAGGCCAGCCAGCATTAATTGGTGGAATGACTTGTTGCCCTATATCTTTAATTTTTTCAGGAACGCCACCGGATAAATCATTATTCAAAATAACTGAACAAGGAACAAATTCAGTACCATCTCTATCCTTTATATATAAAATATCGTCTCTTCTTTGAATAGGCTCTAGAGTAATAGATTGGTGATCATCAATTAAAATATCAGTAGCTTCTAAAATATTGCTGTCAACCGTTCCAATTCTAACTTCAAGTCCAGAGTTTTTTAAAATTTCTTTAAATTGAAATAAATTTTTTAAATAAAATAAATTTCTTGTATGTTTTTCAGGAATTATTAAAACTTTTTTGGCTTCTGGGCAAACTTTCTCAATAGCAACTGAAGCTGCCTGAACTGCAAGAGGTGCAAAATCAGGATTTAGATTATTAAACCCACCTGGAAATAAGTTCATATCTACAGGAGCTAATTTAAAACCCGAGTTTCTAAGATCAACTGAACCGTAGAAAGGAGCTTGATTTTCTAACCACTGAATTCTGAACCACTGCTCAATGTCACAGCTACGATGTATTATAAAATTTTCTAATTCTAATAATTCATTAGTTAAATTAATTTTTAATGGCTGATTCATGTAATATTTTCACCTTTAGCTTGCAAGTCTGCATGGTAACTACTTCTTACCATAGGGCCACTTGCAACTGAATGAAAACCTAATCTTTCAGCCACAGCTTTAAGAATATCAAATTCATTAGGAGGAACATATCTTTCCACAGGTAAATGATGTTCAGTGGGCTGAAGGTATTGGCCTAAAGTAATCATATCGACTTTATGTTTTCGTAAGTCTTTCAAAACCTCAATAATTTCTTCGTTTGATTCTCCTAAACCAAGCATCAAACCGGATTTAGTTGGGATGTTTGGATATCTTTTTTTAAACTGTAATAATAAATTGAGTGAATGAAGATAATCAGAACCTGGCCTAGCTTGTTTGTAGAGTCTAGGAATAGTCTCAAGATTATGATTAAAGACATCAGGTGGCGTATCGTACAAAATTTCTATTGCTTTATCTAGGCGACCTCTAAAATCAGGGACAAGTATTTCAATCGAAATATTCGGATTATATTTTCTAATTACTTTTATACACTCAGAAAAATGTGAAGCACCGCCGTCTCTTAAGTCGTCTCTATCAACGCTAGTAATGACAACATATTTTAATTTTAAGCGCAAAATACTTTCTGCTAGATGCTTCGGCTCTTGGTCATCAGGTGGGTTTGGTCTCCCATGTGCTACATCACAGAAAGGACATCTTCTTGTACATAAATCACCTAAAATCATAAAAGTTGCTGTGCCATGACTGTAACATTCAGAAATGTTAGGGCAACTTGCTTCTTCACATACGCTATGTAATTTTTGTTCATTAAGTAGGTTCTTAACCCTCATGTAAGCAGTTGTTTTTGGCAATTGCATTTTTATCCATGCAGGTTTTTTTAAGGGCTCTCTGGGTAATATTTTAATGGGGATCCTTGATGTTTTTTCCCTTCCTAATTCTTTATTGTTTCTCATTTAATGTCCCAGAAAATTTTTAAATTGCTCCAAAACTTCTTTTTCAACATTTTTATTTTGAATATTTGGTAAATAATCTTTCAATTGTGCCATTTTTAAACCTTTATAACCACAAGGATCTATATCATTGAACGGTTTTAAGTTCATATTTACATTTAAACTAATGCCATGGTATGTGAAACCTTTTTTTAGTCTCAATCCAATTGATGCAATTTTTTCATTTTTTACATACACGCCCGGAGCATTTTGCTTTATATGACCAATAATTTTTTTCTTTTTTAAAAATATTAAAATAGATTTTTCAATACCCGAAACAAGTTGCCTAATTGAAAGATTATTTCTATCCAAGTTTATGAGAAAATAAAAAATAATTTGCCCAGGACCATGAAAAGTAATCTTTCCTCCTCTATCTACAAATAAGTGTGGAATTGGGCTATTGGGCAATTTACTATTTTTTTTATTTAGGCCTGTAGTGAAAATAGGGTTATGCTCTGTAACCCATATTTCGTCAGATTTAGGATTTTTTTCAATATGAGCTTTCATTGCAAGCCAGCAGTCTTGGTAATCTGTTAAGCCTAAATATTTAATATTTAAAGCCATTTATAGAACAAACTTTGTTTCTTTAAGCCCTGAAAGTTCTATATAAATTTTATCTAGCTGTTTTTGTGATAAAACAAATACCTTACAAGTAAGGCTGATATATTTTCCAGCACTACTGCCTTTCATTTCAATACATGAGTTATCAAACCGTGCGTCATATTTCGTGATTGATTTAAGTACAATTTCTGAAAAATCTTCAACAGCATTCCCGATGACTTTTATTGAGAAATGACATGGAAAATTAATTAAAGGTTCTTTTATTGGGTCATCCATTTGTGTCTTAATTTATTTTTTTACTATAAATCCATTTATAAAAAAATTTTCAGATAACTCATCTTTCTTGTTGATTGCAGATTGTTTATCATCGAATGGTCCAATCAATACTTGAAATTTGTTTTCAGTTTGAATTTTTTTAATTTTAACTGAGTCTACATTGTTTATTTTTTCTATTAGATTATTTGCATTTTTTTCATCAGAAAATAAACCGGCTTGAATATAAATCTTTTTATTTACATTGCTTATTTTGAATTTATTGTCGGGATTTATTAACTCTACTTTCACAAGCTCACTCCCTTTTTCAATAATTTCTAACTTGTGTGCGGCGACGTATGATAAATCAATAATACGGTCCTTAACAAAAGGCCCCCGATCATTGACACGTACAATCACCGATTTATTATTTTTTAAATTTGTAACTTTGACGTAGCAGGGCAAAGGTAAAGTTTTATGTGCCGCCGTCATTTCATACATATCGTAAACTTCGCCAATAGAGGTTTTATTGCCATGGTATTTTTTTCCGTACCACGTTGCATAACCATTTGCTGTATAAGGTTTTATGGTCGTCATTGGGTAATATGTTTTACCAAAAACTTTATAAGGGCGATTTGAAAACTTATTTAATGGTTCTTTTTTAGGAACTGCGTTGGGGATACTGGAAAGATTTTCTGGAATATTTTCCTCAGGGCCATCATCAAGGTAATAGGCTCCTTTTGTATCTGCGTCTACTACAGGCGCCTCACTATTTTTGTCAGTATTCTTAGTTGTACATCCCGCAAAGCTTAAAACTGATATCAAAAAAATAGTTATGTTTGTTTTATTCATCCTTCTCCAGGCTCATATTTGAATCAAGTTGATTGATAATTTTTTTGTATTTAGTCATCTCATCACTTTTACTATTTAATTTAGCAATTTTATATAAGTATAAATAAGAAAGTGTATGTTTTTTATTTTGGCTAACAACTTTTGTAAATAACCTATAGGCTCTATCATGATTTTTTAACTGGTAGTTTGCTAAGCCTAAATGAAAGTTTGACTCATCTGCATTTGGTTCATCTTTAACCCAGGCTTCTGATATTTTCGAAAGCTTATTCCAATTTTTTTTATTTAATGCACTCACAACTCTCATAAAATATGGCTGATTTTCTTCTGGTCTATCCCAAAAAGCTCTCTCAGGAGCAGTAGTCACCGAAATCTCTTCCCCATTCGCTAACATTTCTTCAATAATTTCTACTGGCATACTGTAATAAAAAGCTGACCTACCTGGTGTTTTAAAAGTCGTTATGCCCAACAATTCACCATCATAATTAAAAAGGCCTCCCCCACTTGCCCCTAAGGAAAACGATGCAGATGACTGAATTATTTGACGACCATCATAATCAAATTTTGCTTTGACTGTGCCAAATGAAGAACCTGGTCTCGCAGCATTGCCACCATAACTTTTAGTAAAAACATCAGTTTCATATTCTACATCTGCTGTGCTTGTCATCACCACAGGCTTTAATTCAAGAAACTTAAATTTTAAAATGCACAAATCACTTTTCCAGTCTGCAATTAGCGCATCAGGAGAATAACTTACGCCATATTTAGTAACATGAATGCCTTGTGAATTAGCAATAACGTGACAATTAGTTACGATGTAATTCTTAGCAACAACTACGCCTGAACCCACGCCATGATTTCCCTTATTATTTGCCACATGAACTTTTACAACTGATGGGTTAGTGTTAAACAAAACTTCAACACTCGGCGTCGCTAGACAAGATAATGGAAACCATAAAGTGAGCAAAAAAGATTTTTTAATCATAACTGAGGAACAACAATTAACTGAATAGGCAGTAGACAATAATAGCTGCCTAAGTTCATGTTATTTTAGCCGCACTTACTCTCGCCGCAATTAAGACAAGTCAAACATCCATCCATCATAATTGCTGCTTTTGTCTGACATTTATTACATAACTGGGCATCCTTTGGAAAACCTGCTTCATCTAATTTTTCAGGATTTTTTTTTAAATACTCTGCCTTTTTTTCATCAATTAATTTCTGTTGATGTTCTTCTGGCTCTGTTACTTTTAACATGCCAATATTCTTTAGATGCTCCTCTAAAACTTGTCCCAATTCAGCAACCAGACTGGGAACATATTTACCCCCTTTTTTATAATAGCCTCCGTTGGGATCAAAAACACTTTCTAACTCTTCTATCAAAAATGTTAAGTCTCCTCCTTTTCTAAATACGGCTGACATCACTCTCGTAAGACCGACTATCCATTGAAAGTGCTCCATATTTTTAGAATTCACAAAAATCTCAAAAGGTCTTCTATGCTCTTGCTCTGTCCCCTCGTTCATAATGACATCATTAATAGTTATATATAATGCATGTTCAGTCACAGGCGTTTTTACTTTATATGTCGATCCCGTAATTTTATCTGGTCTTGCTAAGGGCTCACCAATTTGAACTACTTCAGCGGGGGCTTCTTGCGTTTCTTCTTTTTTATCAACAACAGAATAACTTACGATTTTCTTTTCAATCTTGATTGACATCTACTAACTCCTAAAATTTTCCGTAATAGCCTTCTTTCAAAGCATCATACAAATTGGCTGCTGAATGTGTTTCCCCATCATACTCAATTTCTTCATTACCCTTAACCTCAACTTCTTGTCCATCATCAAGGACGAATTTATAGCTTGTATTTTCTAAATCTTTCTCCGTTACTAATACCCCTTGAAATGCCTCAGGATTAAACCTAAAGGTTGTACAGCCTTTTAAACCTTTCTCATATGCATACAAGTAAATTTCTTTAAAGTCTTCATAATCGTAATCAGTAGGTACATTAATTGTCTTTGAAATTGAGCTATCAATCCATTTCTGAGCTGCGGCTTGAATATCGACATGTGCTTTTGCTTTAATTGTTGATGAATCAATAAAATATTCTGGTAATTTTTCATCTTCATTTTCAGAAAAAGGCATCGCTTTCGGGTTTACAAGTGCCCTATATGCAAGAAGCTCATAAGAAAAAACATCGACTTTTTCCTTTGATTTTTTTCCTTCCCTAATTACGTTTCGACTGTAGTGATGGGCAAATGAAGGTTCAATTCCATTACTTGCATTATTAGCTAGGGACAATGAGATTGTGCCAGTTGGAGCAATAGAGCTGTGATGCGTAAAACGAGAACCAAATTTAACAATTTGGTCTTGGATAGAATCAGGAAACTGTTGCATATATTTGCTATATTTTCCTAACAAAACTTTTCCTTTTACTTTATCGCCAACCTTAATTCCATCTTTCTTCATTTCGGGTCTCATCAAAAGCATCGAAGCAGTAACCTCAAAGTCTTCATTCATGATTGGTGCTGGTCCTTTCTCTTTAGCGAGTTCAATACCAACCTCCCAGCCAATTTCAGCTAGAATTCGACTAACCTCATCTGTAAATTTTAAGGACTCTTCATCTCCATAAACTATTCCCATCATTGATAAAGCTGATCCAAGACCCAAATATCCCATTCCATGTCGCCTTTTTTTTGCGATCTCGTCTCTTTGCTTTCCAAGTGGCAAGCCGTTTATCTCTACAACATTGTCGAGCATTCTTGTAAATATACCCACAACTTCTTTGTACTTGTCCCAGTCAAAATAAGCTTCTTCAGTAAAAGGTTTTTTTACAAATTTAGTTAAATTAACCGAACCTAAAAGACATGCTCCATAAGGTGGAAGCGGTTGTTCGCCACATGGGTTTGTTGCTCTAATATTCTCACAAAACCAATTGTTATTCATCTCATTAACGCGATCAATCAAAATAAAACCAGGTTCAGCGTAATCATAAGTAGATGACATTATGATATCCCAAAGTCTTTTAGCTTGAATCACTTTATAAACCTTACATGCAACTTTCCCGGCATCTTTTCCTTCACTTTTTGATAAATATTTTCCTGGGGTAGGCCAATTGCGCCACACTACTTGATCTTCATTATTTAAATCTAAATTTTCATCTTTTGCTTCTTTAGATGTTATGGGAAAAGCTACCTTCCACTTTTGATCTTTTTTAACAGCCTCCATAAAATCTTTTGTGATAAGACAAGATAAGTTGAACTGCCGAAGTCTGCCATCTTCTCTTTTTGCTTTTATAAAATCCGTTACATCAGGGTGAGCAATATCGAAAGTGGCCATTTGAGCCCCTCGTCTTCCACCTGCACTTGAGACTGTAAAACACATACGGTCATAAATATCCATAAATGAAAGTGGGCCACTCGTATATGCCCCAGCACCTGCAACAAAGGCACCTTTTGGTCTAAGAGTAGAGTACTCGTATCCAATTCCACAGCCTGCTTTTAAAGTCAGTCCCGCCTCATGCACTTTGTCTAAAATATCAGTCATACTGTCTTCGATGATTCCTGATACCGTACAATTTATTGTGCTTGTAGCAGGCTTATGCTCTAAAGCCCCTGCATTAGAAGTAATTCGACCTGCAGGTATAGCTCCATTTTGTAAAGCCCATAAAAATTTAGCACTCCATTCTTCTTGAACCTCTTTTTTCTCTACTTCAGAAAGTGCTCTAGCAACTCTTAAGTAAGTGTCATCAACGCCTTTATCAACAAATTCCCCTTTCTTTGACTTAAGTCGATATTTTTTATCCCATATATCAAGTGAGACTGGCTGGACTGGAATCGAAACCTCTTCAGGTTGATCATCATTACTTGGTAATGCTTTGAGCATTGCAAACCCCCTAGTTTTAGTACTAAATTACTTAATTTAACGAATAATATTGATTTTTTTTAAAACCACTACATATTGTGGCATATGTGAAAATAATATCACCTGATTGTGTCTGGTCAAGTAATTTTTATTAAAAAATAATAAAAACTTCACTATTAAAAAAAAACTTATTTAAAACCAAAACTTTACATTTAAAATAAATTTTTTAAGGCATTATTTTTATGAGAAAATGAAAAAAATGCAGCTATTTTTATATAATTTTATTGTTTACCTTATTTTACCCCTCACCATAGTTAAACTACTTTACCGTGGAATAAAAAATAGAGACTATTTAAAAAATTGGGCCGAACGTTTTGCAATCTATCCAAATCATCAACGAGATATATGGAAGAAAAGAAAAACTGTATGGATACATTGTGTTTCTGTTGGTGAAACAAAAGCGATTTATACGCTTTTAGAAAAATTTCAAAAAAAATTTCCTAGTTTCCATTTCTTAATAACAAATGGCACTCCAACAGGAAGAAAGGTAGAGTTACCCTCAAGCAAAAAAATTCATAGAAGTTATTTGCCTTATGATGCAAACTTTTTAGTTTCAAGATTTCTGCAAATTTACCAACCAAAAATTGGAATTTTAATTGAGAAAGAAATTTGGCCAAATTTAATAAATCAGTGCGATCAAAAAAAAATACCTCTACTTTTAATAAACGGAAGGCTTTCCAACGAATCCTTTAAAAAATATTATGAATTTAAAAAATTTTATACGCCTTTATTTAATAAACTTTCTAAAATTTGCGTACAAAATTCATCAGATAAAAAAAACTTTGCAAAATTAACTTCTAATGAAATACGAGTAATGGGAAACTTAAAATTTGATCAAGCACCTCCCACAAATACATCAGAAAAATCAAAGTTGCTAAAAAAAGAATTAAAAATCAACAAGCAAATTGTCATCGTCGCAGGAAGCACTAGAGATGGAGAAGAAGAAATCATCCTTGATCAAATTGTTTCTATGAAAAGGCAAAATATTACTCTAATCCTTGTACCAAGACACCCAGAGAGATTTAGTAAGGTTGAAAGTTTACTCAAATCAAAAAAAATAAAATTTGTAAAAAGAAGTCAATCCTCTTGGGTGAATTCAACACCCAATGTTGTATTGGGTGACACAATGAATGAAATTTATATTTACTATCAATTAGCTGACATTGTAATAATTGGGGGAAGTTTTCTTAACTATGGAAGTCAAAACCCTATTGAAGCTCTAAAAATGAGAAAGCCTACAATCATTGGTCCTTCTATTTATAATTTTAAAGATGTAGTAACCGATGCAATTAAATCAAATGCATTAGTAAAAATTAATCGTATTGGAGAGTTACCTTTAGTGATTAAAAAATATGGGAATAAGAAAAATCAACAGTTGCTAATTAACAATTCAAAAAAATTTATTTCAAAATCAGAAGGCAGTTCAAACCAAGCATTAAAAATCATCAGTCAATATTTTTAATAAGCGGGGCTATCTCCTTAAATATAGGATTTTCTGAAGAACCTAACCATTCAAATACAACTGACTCAACGTTTGTGATAATACAACCCGCACTTTTTAATCTAGCCAAAGCATTTTGTTTGTTTAAAATATTTCTTGATACGACAGCATCCTCAATTACATAAACCTCCTTCCCTGCTTTGAGAAGACCAAGGGCAGTTTGAAGAATACAAATATGTGTTTCCATTCCAGTTAGAAAAACTTGTGGTTTTGTACGAATTAAATATCTGTTAAAAATTGCGTCATCTGTACAAGCAAAAACTTTTTTTTCTATATAACTTGCCTCGCTTACAAAAGCTTTAATACTCGGCAAAGTTTGTCCTAATCCCTGAGGATATTGTTCGGTAATGATTGTAGGAATTTCTAATTTTTGGGCGACAGTGAATAAAAGCTCACATCTTTTAGTAATTTTATTAATAACTTCTTTTGGCATTACAGATGCCAACTTTTCTTGCATATCAACTAAAACTAATTGGCTTTTATTTTTTAAAGCAATCATGAAGTTATTCCATTATTAAATATTTATTAATTTCAACTATGTCCTGCTTCGTTAACATACCGACAGAAAATTTTAAATTAACCAAGTTCATTAAATAATCATACTTATTGTCTAGTATATCTTTTTCAGCATCAAAATAAACTTGTTGGGCTCTCAAGACATCTATGCTGTCCCTTAAACCCGCTTTAAACCCCAAATTGGTTGAATCGAGTGTTAATTTAGCACTTTTTAATGCAACGTCATAAGCAGCTATTTCGGCAAAATTTGTTTGGAGATGCAAAAAATTTTCTCTTACCTCCAACTTAACTTGTCTTTCTAAATATTCCTCATCTTCTTGTAATTTGAGCTTAAGTAACTTTCCTTCACGTACCCTTGAGCTTTTGAATCCACCTTGATAAATGGGAATATTGATTTCAACACCAATCGCATCAGAAAAATCACTCCCCCCTTGGTTTTTTGTTGCACCGTAGGGGTACCCACCGCTATTCCAATTTCTTGAGCGAGAAGCAAATGCATCTATGGTTGGGTACCTATCCCCAGCGCGAATATCTATCTCTCTATCAGCAATTTTGACTTCATCTCTTCTTATTTGAAGATCTAAATTATTCTCAATAGCGATATCAATCCATTCTTCGGCTTTATTTTCAACTTCTGTAAATGTAATTACTGGATTTAATTTTTTTAACTTGCCCGGTAATGATCCAGTAATTGTTTCAAATTCTCTTTTTTTTATTTTAAAAAGTTGGACGGCATTTAATTGCTCAACTTCAATTAGTGCAGCTTTCGTTTTTGTTTCATTCACATCTGTTATGGAAACGAGTCCAGCTTTGAACATGGCTTCAGCTTCAGCAAGCTGTGCAAGAATTTCTTTACGTTGTGCTTGAAGTAAATCAATCTCATCTGAAGCTTGGAGTGTTTCAAAATATAACTTTACAACTCGATAAATCAAGTCTTGGTGTGACCAAAGCAGCTGTTTGTCACTTAAGCTGGTTTGAAGTAAATTTTGTTTATATCGATTATAAGAAGCGTAGTTAAAAACAGGTTGTCTTACCACGACGCCATATTCATAATTCTGATAGTCTGCTTTTGTACCAGCTAAAAGAACGTTGCTTATTGGCGTATTAAATTTTCTTTCATTATTAAGATCTGAATAACTTCCTGAAGCAGATATATTCGGTAATAATAATGATAAGCCTTGATCAATTAATTCTTGTGTTGCTTGATTTTGAATTGTCGCAGCAGATAAAATTGCATCATGCCTTAATGCTTCATTGTAAAGAGTCAACAAATCACTTGATTTTTCAGCATAGATAACTGAAGAAAATCCCATTAAAAAAAAGATAGAGCATAATCTTAATTTTAAAAAATTTATCGGCATAGATTAAGAATATCGTTTAGTTAACTTAAAAAACAAACTTAGAAGATTTACTTTTTGAAACCAACAAAGGTACAACATCTTCAAAAATTGATTTAACCTCATATTCATTCGAACCAACTTTTTCAATTAGGTTCGCTTTCATTAGCGTTTTGTTTCCTTCAAATAAAAACAATTTGCCGCCTATATTTAATTGCTCTCTTAAACCAACAGGTTCTTGTTGTAAGCCGCCTGTAAAAACTATCACATCATAAGGAGCAGATTCTAAATGGCCAAAAATACCATCATCATTAATATAGGTTAAATTATATAGGTTGTCTTGTTGATGAATTAATTTTGCCTCAATTAAAAACTCATCAAATACATCCATTGTCACAACATGCTTTGAAAGTGAAGCTAGCATGGCCGCAAAAAAACCTGATCCCGTTCCAACGTGTAAAACTAGATCAGAAGACTTTAACTTCAAAGACTGTAAAACCTTTGCCTCTTGTTTTGGGGCAAGCATATATTGCTCATTCATTAGCGGAATCTGCACATCAGTGAACGCTAATTTTTTATAAGCACTTGGAACATAATTTTCCCTCTTTATTTTGTCATACAAATTTAAAATTGTTACGTCAAATATGTCCCAAGTTCTTATTTGCTGCTCGATCATATTAAAACGTTTTATATCTGTAAGGGTTTTCATAAGTTTGATAAATAATGGAAAATAATTAGGTCTATCTTTTACCCAATTATAGCTGAGAAGGCATCTTTTTCTTTGCATATTTTCATTAAAAAGTGAATGGTCACCTTGCTATAAAGATGATAATCAAGTAATTTATAAGTATTGCTAGGGGTCCGCTTTCAAGCGGTGAGAAAAACTCTTTGAACCTGATGTGAATTAAATGTCGCCGTAGGGAATGCATCTTAATAACTGCTCCTTACAATATTAAAAAATAAATGAAGGAGTTAGTAGTGAACGCTTCAGATAAACAACTAAAAATAAATGCCGATAAATTTGTTAATAAAGATGCTGACCTGAATGGAGAGGCTTTAGAATCTTTTGAAAACTCAAAAAAAATCTATATTGAAGGTTCATCACCCGATATTCAAGTCCCCTTTAGAGAAATAACAATCTCAGATACCCCTTCAGAATTTGGTGCAGAAAAAAATGCACCCGTTCTCACTTATGATACTTCTGGTCCTTACACAGACCCCAAAAGTAAAATTGATATTAAAAACGGCTTAAGCCCCATGCGCAATAAATGGATAGAAGACCGAATGGACACAGAGCAACTAGATGGGCCTTCTTCAATATATGGAGAGAAAAGAAAAACTGATCCAGCGTTAGAAGATATGAGATTTAATCTTAAACGTAACCCAAAAAAAGCTATCCTTGGAAAAAATGTCTCTCAAATGCACTATGCTAAAAAGGGTATCATTACGCCCGAAATGGAATTTATTGCAATTCGAGAAAATCAAAGGCGTGAAGGTATTTCAGAAATACTTCAAACGCAACACCCTGGAGAAAGTCATGGCGCAAAAATTCCCAAAAAAATAACTCCAGAGTTTGTAAGAGAAGAGGTAGCTAAAGGTCGAGCAATCATTCCAGCAAATATTAATCATCCAGAAACTGAGCCGATGATTATTGGTCGTAATTTTTTAGTAAAGATCAATGCAAATATAGGTAATTCAGCACTAGGGTCTAGTATCAGTGAAGAAGTAGAAAAAATGGTCTGGGGAACCCGATGGGGAGCCGATACTGTAATGGACCTCTCAACCGGAAAAAATATACATGAAACTAGAGAATGGATAATCAGAAATAGTCCTGTTCCAATAGGTACGGTACCTATTTACCAAGCTCTGGAAAAAGTAAATGGAAAGGCTGAAGATTTAACTTGGGAAATATTTAAAGACACTCTTATTGAACAAGCTGAGCAAGGGGTTGACTATTTTACAATTCATGCAGGCGTTAGATTGGCTTATATTCCAATGACGGCCAAAAGAATGACAGGCATTGTAAGTCGTGGTGGTTCAATTATGGCAAGTTGGTGTCTCGCTCATCATAAAGAGTCATTCTTGTATACCCACTTTGAAGATATTTGTGAAATCATGAAAGCCTATGACGTTAGTTTTAGTTTAGGGGACGGATTAAGACCGGGTTCAATATATGATGCAAATGATGAAGCACAATTTGCTGAATTAAAAACCCTAGGCGAGCTTACTAAAATAGCTTGGGAGCATGATGTTCAAGTAATGATTGAGGGACCTGGTCATGTCCCGATGCATATGATTAAAGAAAATATGGATTTGCAATTGGAACATTGTGACGAAGCCCCTTTTTACACACTGGGCCCTTTGACGACAGACATAGCTCCTGGCTATGATCATATTACTTCAGGAATTGGTGCTGCGATGATTGGTTGGTATGGTTGCGCCATGCTTTGTTATGTCACACCAAAAGAGCATTTAGGGTTACCCGAAAAAGAAGATGTCAGAACAGGTATTATCACTTATAAAATTGCGGCTCATGCTGCAGACCTTGCTAAAGGTCATCCTGGATCTCAAATTCGAGATAATGCTCTTTCAAAAGCAAGGTTTGAATTTAGATGGAATGATCAATTCAATTTAGGGCTTGATCCTGAAAAAGCAAAAGAATTTCATGATGAAACACTTCCTCAAGAAGGAGCAAAACAAGCACACTTTTGTTCAATGTGTGGCCCTCACTTTTGTTCAATGAAAATATCTCAAGATGTCAGAGACTACGCTGCTAAAAAAGGAATTTCAGATACGGAAGCCTTAGAAAAGGGCATGGAAGAAAAATCAATTGAATTTATTAAAAAAGGTGCGGAAGTTTACCAAAAAATATAACTGTGCTTTTTAAGGATTAAAATTGGATTTATATCTTTTATGGGTGGCTTTTCTTCTCGGTATCGTTGAAGGTGTCACTGAGTTTATCCCTGTCAGCTCAACCGGTCATTTAATTTTAGCAGCCGAACTTTTAAATTTTAATGATGAGTCAAGCAAAGTCTTCGAAATTTTTATTCAACTAGGTGCCATATTAGCTGTGATGGTTGAATATAAAAAAAAATTAATTCAAACATTTAAAGGGGCGCTGTATGAAAAGGTATCACAGAACTTTATAGTGCACCTCTTTATTGCCTTTCTCCCGGCAGCCATTATGGGGCTCTTATTCCATAAAATGATTAAGTTTTATTTATTTAACCCCATCATTGTAGGCATTAGTCTAGTTATTGGTGGTTTTATCATGATTTTAATTGAAAAAAAATTGACCATTAAAACAAAAATGAATGTTGATCAAATAACGAAGAAACAGGCTTTAATTGTTGGGATAGCTCAATGTTTTGCTTTAATCCCAGGTGTTTCAAGATCAGCATCGACGATAATGGGAGGATTAATATCAGGTCTAGATCGAAAAACTGCGACCGAATTTTCATTTTTTTTAGCTATACCTATTATATTTGCTGCCTCAATATTTGATCTAACAACAAATTTTTCAATACTCAATATACAACATGTTCCTATTTTTTTAATAGGCTTCATTACTGCGTTTATAAGTGCTTATTTAATAATTAAAATTTTTATTAGATATGTTGCAAATCACGATTTTGTTATGTTTGGTTGGTATAGGATCTTTATTGGGATTATTGCAATTTATTATTTTATTTAAATTGAAAAATTATTATGGGGTTCATTTCAGACCAATTAATAAAATGGCATAAAATATCAGGACGTCATAACCTCCCTTGGCAAAACACAAAAGATCCTTATTTTGTTTGGCTTTCTGAAGTAATGCTGCAACAAACTCAAGTCAATACCGTTTTGCCTTATTTCAAAAAATTTACTAAAAAATTTTCAAGTATTGATCTCCTCGCTAGTGCTACTGAGGAAGAAGTTTTAGAGCTATGGAGTGGACTTGGATATTACGCTCGTGCAAGAAATTTACATAAAACAGCCATCATAATCACAGAAAATTTTAATGGAATATTTCCCTCGTCTTGTGAAGAACTTTTAGCTTTACCAGGAATTGGAAGATCAACTGCAGGGGCCATTTCAGCAATTGCCTTCAAAAAAAGAAAACCTATCCTTGATGGAAACGTTAAAAGAGTTTTCACGAGATACTTTGGCATTAGAGAATGGGCAGGAAAAATTTCAGTTGAAAAAAATCTATGGAACCTAGCGACTAAAAATTTACCAGAGACAACTACGCACATTCATACCTATACTCAAGCACTGATGGATTTAGGAGCAACCATTTGCAAAAGAAGTCAGCCATTATGCAACCATTGTCCTTTGCAAGAGCATTGTATTAGTTTTAATAAAAATTGGACAAAAGAAATTCCTATCTCTAGACCAAAAAAGTTTCTGCCTACAAACGAAATCTTCATATTAGCAATTGATTCAAATGATCATTTTTTGCTTAACAAAAGACTGACAGAAGGCGTTTGGCCTGGGCTATGGTCAATGCCTGAGGTAAGAAATTTCAAAAGTTCTTCAAGTTGGTTAAAAAAAAATTTAACAACAGAAAATTTTCGAGTAATTAAAGAGGGTATTTATAAAACTTCTTTTACTCACTATAAACTTAATATCCAATATCAACATATAATTGTTCATTCATCCAAGCTAAATAAAGTCAAAAATTATAAATGGATTAATAAGAACAATATTAAAAATACAGCCTTACCAAGCCCCATTAGAAAAATTTTTTCCACTCTTTAAAGCCGGTAAAGCTTGCACAGTTTTATATAAAAAGGCATTATTCAAATTAATATTTAAATTATTATTTAAGGAACATTTATTGTGGGTAAATTTTTAGGCTTATCAGCTCGTGTGTTAATGGCACTCATCTTTTTTGTATCCGTTATTTTTATCATAAACAATATTTACAATACTCCAAACGGGTATAGCTTATATCAAGATTTATTAGGTGCACGGGGTATACCTGGAATTTTTGCCCCAATCAGTATTCTGGTCCAATTGATTGCAGGCTTTACGCTTATTATCGGTTATAAAATAAAGATAACTGCTTATGTGCTCTCGATCTACTCATTCATATGGGCATTAATTTACTTTATGAATGCTTTAGGAGGCCAACCACTCTTATTAATGTCACTTCAATACCTTGCTATTTCTGGGGGTTTGCTTTATTTGGCAATAAATCCTGATACCGGTTATAGCATTGATAGCTGCAAAAAAAATAAGTAAGTAAACATCCAGATATAAGCAATTACTTGTATCTGGAATTATTCCCACTCCATCATGGGAAAAATCTTGTTTATATTTCTTGCATTCTGAATTTCAAATAATTCCCATTTTTTTGATTCTGTTTGACCTGCAGTTTCAATAGTTAATTGAAGGTCTTGGTCATCATCAATCGCCTTCCTTACCTCATCTCTCAAAAGCTTAAAGTAATCTTGCTCTTTTTTAAAAGCTTCTCTCCACTCTTTCGTTGGTGAGCCATGTCCTGGAATAACTTGTATTACATCTAATTTTAAAATTTCATTAATAACTGCTATAAATCCATGAACATCGCCATCTATTACTGGCGTTCTCTCAATAAATAACAAATCTCCAGCCCAAAGTGTTTTCGTTTTTAAATCTTCCACCGTGATGTCAGTGTTTGTATGTGAAATAGGGTAGCCTGTTATCTTAATTATTCTGTTACCTAGATCAAAATTTTTACTTTGATTAGGCTTAATCAAAATAGTAGGGGGGATTTGAATTGATTCTTCGGGTGGTATTTCTAGATACTGTAAGTTTGTCTTCTCATAGAAGTCCTTTCTAGCAATCATGGCTCTTGGCAATTCTATATGTCCTATAAAATCTGTACCCTTTTTTTTAAATATTGCATTTCCATAAATGTGATCTAAGTGAACATGAGTATTAATGACATACTTTATAGGTAAATTAGATATTTTTTTTATCGCAAGTTCAAGCTCACGCCCTATTTCAAGTGACCCACCTGTATCAACAACTGCAATAGCTTCTTCACCGACTATAAAACCAATATTAGCAATATCACCGTGATATGTTTCATCAACATCTAAATGCTCACCTTGATGTACAAAAATACCAGGAGCCACTTCCTCGAAATGTATACTATGGTCAGAAGCATAAAGAAAAGAACTAAAGTAAAAAGAAAAAACTAACCATAAGAAATTTTTCATATAAAAGTTTTCAATGTATCTAATCATATGGATTTATTATAAACTTTTAAAAAAGAAAATTTTAAGAAAGTCATAAAATGATTAACAACTCAAAATATACAAATGTGGCAATTGCTTTACATTGGCTTATTGGTATAGCTATTTTATTTATGTTCATTCTCGGTTGGTTCATGACAGAACTCCCTAGAGAAACCCCAAAAACAACAAGTTTTGATATATTTCACCTGGGTCTATTTACATGGGAAGTAGCTGAAGAGCAGTCACAAAGAACTTTTTACTTCAACTTACACAAATCCATTGGCCTTACTATTCTGATGCTCGTAGTACTTAGAATGTACTGGAGGTTTACACATCGACCGCCTGCTTTTCTAAGCTCAATGAAACTATGGGAAAAACGTTTAGCAAAAGCAACTCATCACTCACTTTATCTCCTTATGTTTGTTATTCCACTGTCTGGCATCATAATGTCTGCCGCAAGTAAATATGGCATTAAATGGTTTGGCATTAAAGTTATTCCTGGTTTTGATGATAAAGCTGTTAGAGAACTTTTTTATGAGTTCCATGAAATTTTTGGAATACTTCTTCTGCTTTTACTTTTATTTCACACACTTGGTGCAATTAAGCATTCCATCATTGATAAAGATGGCACATTGAGAAGGATGTGGTTCAGAAAATAAAAATTAAAAAACTATTTGCCAAGTGGGTTGTAGTTTTATGAATTTCTCAACTAAAACATTCAAATGAAAAAAGAAATACTTACTATTTTCAATCATGATCGTAATATTTATAAAAGTAAATATATATACCCTGTTGTTTCAAGGCGCTCAAAAGGTCTATCCCTAGGCATCAATCTAAATACAAATAATGCCTGCAATTGGCAATGTATTTATTGTCAGGTATCAAATTTAAAACTAGGAAAACCCGAAGCAATTGATTTAAAACTTCTTGAAAGTGAACTTGATGAATGGATTAATAAAATTGTATATGGTAATTTTCTTAAAGAATGTGCTTCTGAAAAAGTTGATTTTAAAGATATTGCCTTCTCAGGAAACGGCGAACCCACTGCTGCACCTGAATTTGAATCTGTTATAAAGATTGTCTTAAAAAAAATTGAACAATTCAAATTATCAAAAACTATTAAGTTAAGATTAATTACTAATGGCAGTTATTTGAATAAAAACTCTGTTCAAAGTGGCCTTAAACTTATGAAACTTTTCGACCATGAGATATGGTTTAAGATTGACCAAGTTATTCCTAAAGAGGCCTTAAAAATAAATCGTATTAATCTATCAATTTCTAATCTGAAGAAAAATTTAGAAAGTGCACTTTCTTTATCGCCAACTTTAATTCAGACTTGCTTACTAAAGATAGACCATCAATTACCATCCGATGATTCCATAATAAAATTTATAGAATTTTTAAAGCCTTATGCGCCTAATTTAAAAGCTATAAATTTATATAGTTTAGCGCGCCCATCTCAACAAAAAACGAATTTGTATATTGAAGCACTAAATAAAAATGAGTTAGAAATAATTGCTGATAAAATAAAAATTTTAAAAACTAAGGTAGAGTGTTATTAAGCATCATACAATGTTAAAAATTCTTTTTTTCTCCTCTTTATTGTTTTTCATCACAAGCTGTGGTCAGCCTGATCAAGGTTGGGATTCATATGGACAAGACCTTACTAATCAACGTTTTTCAAGAATAACTCAAATCAACAAAAAAAATGTTGGTGAGCTTGAAACGGCTTGGCAAGTACAAACAGGGGTTAAAGCCACTTTCCAAGCTACGCCCATTGTGCATAAAGGTATCATGTACGTTTCACTTCCTTTAAACAATGTGGTTGCTTTAAATGCTAAAACCGGAGATGAGATATGGCGTTATGAGCACGAACTAAATCCTAATTGGAATTTATGTTGTGGGCCTTCTAATAGGGGAGTTGCCATCAAAGGTAAGCAATTATTTTTTGGTACGGTAGATGCTCGATTAATTTCCTTAAATATTAAGACTGGGGAAAAAATATGGGACGTAAATGTCGTAAAAAATACTGTCCAAACTGAATCTATTAATGATCTTGATCAATCTGATTCAAATAGTGAAAAAAAGATTAGCGGAGGAACAGGTGTTGGTATATCAATGGCGCCTATAGTTTATAAGGGTAAAGTTATTATCGGTATTACAGGTGTTGGTTATGGGCTGCATGTAGGGGAGGAAGATGACGACACCCCCCTGGGGGCTGTAGTCGGTGTTTCAGGCAACTATGGTCGATCAGGTTTTTTAGCTGCTTACGATATACATTCCGGACAAAAAATATGGCAATTTAATACAATTGCTGAAACTGGTTGGGAAGGAAATTTTTCCAACTTTATTGAAGATGGGCTTACTTTAAACCGTGATATCTATAAAGAAAAAGCCAATTTAGAAAAATATCCAAATTCATCAAAATTTGGTGGAGGGTCAGCATGGACTACCCCTGCTGTAGATGAAGAAACAGATACTCTTTTTTTTGGCACCGGAAATCCGTCCCCTCAAATGAGTGCAGAAACTCGACCTGGTGATAATTTATATACCGTATCCATTGTTGCTCTCAATGCTGAAACAGGAAAATTAAAATGGTATTATCAACAAGTCCCACATGATATATGGGGTTATGACGTTGCGAGCCCGCCCGTTCTATTTTATGCATATCATAATAATCAAGTCATTCCAGCGGTTGCCCAAGCAAGTAAAACGGGGTGGCTTTATATAATAAATAGAGATACAGGTGCTCTAATTTTAAAATCTGAAGCTTTTGTACCTCAAAGTAATCTTTTTGCAGGGGCTTCAAAAGAAGGAACTATTATTTACCCTGGTATCTTAGGGGGGTCTAATTGGTCACCAATAAGTATTAATTCTGATTTAAATCTTGCGTATGTTTCAGGAATTCATGCGCCCATAAAATATACCCTTCATGAAAAAAATACAGATAATGGAACTACTGAATATACAAGTTCAGAGCCCACCAATGATCCACAATGGGGATTACTTTCAGCGATAAATTTATCAACAGGTAAAATTCAATGGCAATATAAAACTCCGCAACCACTGATTGGAGGGACACTATCTACAAAAGGTGGATTGGTATTTATTGGCGAAGGAAATGGAAATTTTAATGCTATTGATGCATCTACTGGCAATTTACTTTGGCAAACAACAGTAGATGCCGGAGTAAATGCTCCACCAATTTCTTATATGATTGAGGGTGAGCAATATATTGCTGTTGTTGCTGGTGGAAACAAAATTATGGGCTTTCCCCAAGGCGACTATATAAATGTTTATAAACTTCCAAAATCTGATAATAAAAAATAACAAGTTAAAAACTTAAAAATGATTAAAATTATTTTTATTTTCTATCACCTTATTATTGGTTTTTTTCTAGCTCTCTATATTTTATATATAAATGACAAAGCAAAAAAAAATATTATAAAAAAATGGTCAAAAAAACTTCTGCACATATTTCAAATTGATGTAGAAACAAATGAAAACCTTCATAAAATTTTATCAAAAAAAAATTACTTAATCGTAAGTAACCATATCTCATGGTTAGATATTTTTCTGATTAATTCTATTTATCCAGTGACGTTTTTATCAAAGGCTGACGTTACTGAGTGGCCGCTAGTAGGAAAATTAATTAAAAGTGCTGATACAATTTATATTAATAGAGATAAAAAAAAATCACTTTCAATCGCATCTGTTCAAATTGAAGATGAATTAAAACAATTGAAGAGTGTGTATTTTTTTCCTGAAAGCATTGCGACTGATGGCTCAAAATTACTCCCTTTTAAAAGTAATTTTTTTCAAACAGCTATTAACACTCAAGTTGATATACTGCCTATTGCCATTAAATATACCTATCAAGATCGCTTTAGCGCATCTCCATCCTATGCAGGTGATATTACGCTTTTACAATCCATATTAACTTTAGTAAAAAATAAGAATTTGAAAGCAAGCATATTTATTCTCCCAAAAATATCTAGTAAAAATAATAGGAAAATTATTGCAAATAAAGCACGTGAAATGATATATAAAGCGTTAAACTAATTTATATGAACAGTTATTTTTATTTTGAATATATAAGTTCATCTCTTGAAATGCATTTTTCAAATTTAAATTAAAATGGTAAATAAAAATTATAATAAAAAGTTAAAAGCTTTAATTGCTTTGAGATTGAAGATAGTTCGACCGCTTCTATGTATAACTATCCTGCCTTATTTTTGTTTTATTGGTGTGATTGCTTTTAAACCTGAAAAATTTAGTCCGCTCATTTTTAATACCCATATCTCTTTAGGAATTTTTTTAGGCTTGCTTCTTATCCTGCTAATATTTTTTATTACAATTAGGTATGTTTATTTAGCTAATAAATATATCGAGCCTCAAATAAATGCTATAAAAAATGATATCTAAATTATTCTTATTTATCTTATTTTTTTGTAACTTTTCATCTGCGAGTAATGGCAATAATGAAAATAATTACATAGCTATCATCATGTTCATTTTATTTGTAACAGTGACCCTTTTTATTACCTACTTAGCTTCAAAAAAATCTTCAACCGCAGATGGATTTTATACAGCAGGGGGGAACATTACTGGCTTGCAAAATGGCTTAGCGATATCTGGAGATTTTATGTCAGCTGCATCTTTTTTAGGTATATCTGGACTTGTATATTTAACTGGTTTTGATGGTTTAATATACTCAATTGGTTTCCTTATTGGGTGGCCCATTATACTTTTATTGATTGCTGAACCATTAAGGAATTTGGGTAAATATAGTTTTGCTGATGTTGTTTCTTTTCGTCTAAGTCAAAGACCTATCAGGATATTAGCTGCCTGTGGTTCTCTTTCCACAGTCATTTTATATTTAATTGCCCAAATGGTTGGTGCTGGAAAATTAATAGAGATTCTTTTTGGATTACCTTATTACTCTGCTGTCATGATTGTGGGTGGATTAATGATTCTTTATGTGACATTTGGAGGTATGTTAGCGACGACTTGGGTTCAAATTATTAAAGCAATATTATTATTGTTTGGTGCTACAACAATTGCGATTCTAGTTTTATTTCAATTTAATTTTGATATAAATCTATTCTTTAATGAGGCTACAAATATTCATAAAAAGGGTGTTTCAATTTTATCTCCAGGTGGGTTAATCTCTGATCCTATTTCAGCGGTCTCATTAGGTCTCGCCTTGATGTTCGGAACGGCTGGCCTTCCCCATATACTAATGCGATTTTTTACTGTTTCTGATGCAAACCAAGCAAGAAAATCTGTTGCTTATGCAACTGGATTTATTGGCTACTTTTATCTGTTAACCTTTATTATTGGTTTTGGCGCCATAATTCTTATTTCAAATAACCCATCATATCTTGATGGTTCCAATACGTTAATTGGGGGAAACAATATGGCAGCTATTCATCTAGCTCATGCTGTAGGTGGTGACATATTGCTAGGCTTTATTTCTGCAGTAGCTTTCGCAACTATTCTGGCTGTTGTATCAGGGCTAACATTGGCTGGGGCTTCTGCAATTTCTCATGATCTATATGCAAATGCTTTTTTTAAAGGTAAACAAACTGAAAAAAGTGAAATGTTTGTTTCAAAAATTGCAACCATTTTTCTTGGAATATTATCTATATATCTGGGCATTATTTTCCAAGATCAAAATGTCGCTTTTATGGTTGGACTAGCATTCGCAATTGCTGCGAGCGCAAATTTTCCTTTATTATTACTATCTATATATTGGAAAAAACTTACCACTAAAGGAGCAGTGGTTGGTGGATCGCTTGGTTTATTATCTGCCATTACATTTGTTATTTTGGGCCCTGTTGTTTGGGTAGACATTTTAGGCAATACCACTCCAATTTTTCCATATAAATACCCAGCGTTATTTTCAATGTCGATAACATTCCTGATTATTTGGATTATTTCATCACTTGATAAATCTAAACAAGGAGTTAGTGAAATTAAAAGTTTTGATGCCCAATATTTCAGATCTCAAACGGGAATTGGAATTGATACAAAAATTTCACACTAATTTAATACAATGATAACTTGGAAAAAAATTAAAAATTTTATTGCATATGGTTCACCAACACCTAAGAATAAAATAATAAAAACTGAAACTGAATGGAAAAATTTATTAAGCGACGAAGTGTTTAATATAACTCGGCGGTCAGGCACTGAGCATGCTTTCAGTTCTGAAATGTGCTCTAAATTCGAACCTGGACTTTATGCTTGTGCTTGCTGTGATAGTTTACTCTTTGATGCTTCAGAAAAATATGATTCACAATCAGGATGGCCTTCATTTTCTCAACCCCTAGAAGAAAATTCTATTGGCTATAAAACTGATTCATCAAATTTAATGGTTAGGGTTGAAGTCACCTGTAATTCTTGTGATGCCCACCTTGGTCATGTATTTCCGGATGGACCTGAACCATCAGGCTTAAGATATTGTATAAACTCTTTGTCCTTAAAAAGAAAATAATATTTAGTGAAATTTTTTACTGTAATTTCTTACTGTTTCAAGCATGACTAAAACGTTTTCTAACGGAGTAAACTGTGTAATACCATGCCCCAAATTAAATATGTGTCCTTCACCAACACCATAATCATCTAATACTTTTTTTACAGCTGATTCAATTACTTTTGGATCAGATAATAATATAGAAGGATCAAGGTTCCCCTGAAGGGTAACTTGGTCTTTAACTTGTTTTCTTGCACTACTCAAACTTGTTTGCCAATCTAATCCAATTCCATCTGCACCAATCTTTGCCTGTTTTGAAATCCATTGGCCACCGCCCTTAGTAAAAATAATTTTTGGAATGTCTTCAAACCCTAAAATGTTTAAATTTGAAATAATTACCTTCATATAATTTAATGAATATTGCTCGTATTCATGATGAGAAAGAATCCCTCCCCATGTATCAAATAACATAACAACGTCAGCACCAGCCTTGATCTGACAAGCTAAATATCTTGATACAGTCTCCGCATTTATTTTTAATATGTGACTCATTAAGTCAGGACGAGAGTACATCATTTTTTTTACTTTCATAAAATCAGTACCGCCTTGACCTTCAATCATATATGTTGCCAAAGTCCATGGGCTACCTGAAAAGCCAATGAGCGGGACTCTATTACTAAGTGCTTTTTTTATAGAAGAGACTGCATCAAAAACATAACTTAAGCTTTCTTCAACATCAGGGATATCTAATTTAAAAATTGCTTCTTCGCCGTGTAAGGGATTATTAAATTTAGGACCTTCACCGTCTTCGAAATAGAGCCCTAATCCCATAGCATCAGGTATCGTTAAAATATCTGAAAATAAAATCGCTGCATCTAAAAATGGATACCTATCAAGTGGCTGAAGAGCTACTTCGGTTGCAAAATTTTTATTCTTACAAAGCTCTAAAAAATTTCCTGCTTTTTTTCTTGATTCTCTATATTCCGGCAGATAACGGCCTGCTTGCCGCATCATCCAAACAGGTGTGTAAGGTGTCGATTCTCTTCTCAAGGTTTTTAGAAAAGAATCGTTTTGAATAATTGACATTGATTTTATAAAAAGAAATTTTTATCGAGGTAGGGTAGTTGCGCCCATTAAAAACTCATCCACAGATCTAGCACATTGACGACCTTCTCTAATTGCCCATACAACTAATGATTGTCCTCTTCTCATATCACCTGCCGCAAAAACTTTATCTTTGGAAGTAGCATATGAGTTTTCGCCTTCCGTCTCGGCTTTTGCGTTGCCTCGTTGATCTTTTTCAACATCGAACAATTCTAAAATTTTTTGCTGAGGGCTAACAAACCCCATCGCTAACAAAACAAGATCAGCTTTCAATTTAAATTCTGAGCCAGGAATTTCATTCATCTTGCCATTTTCCCACTTCACCTTACTTGCAATAAGCTCTTTAACTTTTCCATTACCATCATCTTCAAATGACTTTGTAGCAATAGACCAATCTCTATCACAACCCTCTTCATGAGAACTTGATGTTCTCATTTTAAGAGGCCAATATGGCCAAGCGAGCAATTTATTTTCACTTTCAGGGGGTTGGGGCATTAATTCAAACTGTGTAATTGAAGCAGCGCCATGGCGATTTGAAGTACCTACACAATCTGAGCCAGTATCACCACCCCCAATTACTACTACGTGTTTATTCGTTGCCATAATCTGATTATCAAACTTATCACCAGCAACCACCTTGTTTTGAAGAGGCAAAAAGTCCATTGCAAAATGAACTCCATCTAAGTCTCTGCCAGGTATTGGGAGATCTCTCGGCCATTCAGCACCACCGGCAAGGATCACAGCATCATACTCATCTACAAGTTCATCGGGATTAACATTCTCACCCACATTTTGATTTGTTTGGAATACTACGCCCTCTTTTTCCATTTGTTTTACTCTTCTGTCGATATGAATTTTTTCCATTTTAAAATCTGGTATTCCATACCTAAGAAGTCCACCAATTCTGTCATTTTTTTCAAGAACAACCACATGATGTCCTACTCGCGCTAACTGTTGAGCGGCTGCCATACCTGCTGGACCTGAACCAACAATCGCAATTTTTTTTCCTGTTTTATTTTTAGAAATTTGTGGCAAGACCCAATTATTTTCCCAGGCCTTATCAATAATGGCATGTTCTATTGATTTAATTCCTACTGGATCTGAATTAATATTTAATGTACAAGCTGCCTCACAAGGTGCGGGACATATTCTACTCGTAAACTCTGGAAAATTATTTGTCGAGTGAAGAACTTCAAGGGCTCCCAACCAATCTTGTTTATAAACCAAGTCATTCCAATCAGGAATAATATTATTCACCGGACAGCCATTATTACAAAATGGAATACCGCAATCCATACAGCGTGCGCCTTGAGTTTTTGCTTCATCATCAGACAGAGTTAATACAAATTCTTTGTAATTTTTTACTCTCTCTGCAGGAGCAACATAGTCCTCAGAAAGTCTAGGAAAATCTAAGAATCCTGTTACCTTTCCCATCTACGCTGCCTCCTTTTTTGAAGCGTTATACATTTCATTCAAAGCCCTTTTGTATTCATTTGGCATTACTTTAGTAAAATTGACTAACTCTTGTTCCCAGTGTTCAATAATTTTCTTTGCAATTTTACTGTCTGTATATTTCAAATGTTTTTCAACAAGCGATTTTAGGATTGTTTCATCTGCTTCATCTAAGTGTCTTGGCCCTGAAGATTGCTCATTTTCTCTTTGAATCCTTTCAAGTGCCACCATAGTTTGATTACATTTAAGGTTAAACTGACCCATTGGATCATAGATATAAGCTACCCCCCCTGACATACCCGCGGCAAAGTTTTGGCCCGTTTGCCCCAAAACAACCACCGTTCCTCCTGTCATATATTCACATCCATGATTACCAACCCCCTCAACAACAGCTGATGCTCCTGAATTTCTTACACAGAAACGTTCACCAGCAATACCTCTAAAATAGGTTTCACCTGATGTAGCTCCATACATCACAGTATTACCAACGATAATATTTTTATCGTCGATTCCTTTAAAATTATGTGGAGGCCGAATTATTATTTTTCCGCCACATATCCCTTTGGCCACATAATCATTCCCTTCTCCATGCAAGTTGAGGGTAATGCCTTTTGCTAAGAAAGCACCAAAACTTTGGCCAGCTGTTCCCTCAAGATTTATTTTTATTGAGTCATCGGGGAGGCCATCGTTGCCATATTGTTTTGCAATTTCATGCGATAAGAGCGTGCCCACCGTTCTATTGGTGTTGCTAATAGGTATAGAAAATTCACAGGGTTCTTTTGATTTAATTGTATTTGTTGATCGCCTAATTAATTCAATATCAAGGGCTTTATCTAATGCATGATACTGTGTTTCAGTGTTATATCTTGAGACCTCTTTACCCATATCAGGTTGATAAAATATTTTTGAAAAATCTAATCCTTGAATTTTCCAATGATCAATCCCTTTTTTAGTATCAAGTAAATCACTTCTGCCTACTAGGTCGTTAAATTTTTTAATTCCCAATGATGCCATTATTTCCCTAATTTCTTCTGCTACAAAAAAGAAGAAATTAACAACATGTTCTGGTTGTCCCGCAAATCTTTTCCTTAATATTGGGTCTTGAGTCGCAATTCCTACCGGGCATGTATTTAAATGACATTTTCTCATCATAATACAGCCTTCAACAACAAGAGGAGCAGTAGCAAACCCAAACTCATCTGCCCCAAGCATCGCACCAATGACAACATCACGGCCTGTTTTCATTTGACCATCCACCTGAAGAACTACTCGTCCCCTTAATTGATTTAGTACAAGCGTTTGTTGTGTTTCAGCTAATCCTATTTCCCATGGAGTACCTGCGTGTTTTATTGAAGAAATTGGTGAAGCGCCCGTTCCACCATCATGACCTGCAATAACAATATGATCAGATTTTGCTTTTGCGACACCTGCAGCTACAGTTCCAACTCCAGTTTCAGAAACAAGTTTTACTGATATGCTTGCATTAGGGTTGGCATTTTTTAAGTCGTGAATCAGTTGCGCTAAATCTTCAATTGAATATATATCATGATGAGGTGGAGGTGATATCAATCCCACACCTGGAACTGAAAATCTCAGTTTAGCAATATATGTACTTACTTTATGCCCTGGCAATTGTCCACCTTCTCCAGGCTTTGCCCCTTGAGCCATTTTAATTTGAATTTGGTCAGCTGAAGATAAATATTCAGCAGTCACTCCGAACCGACCCGATGCAACCTGTTTTATTCTTGATCGCATTGAATCACCCGCTTTAAGTTTAAAATCAGATTCGATAATATCGGTACCTAGATGTTCTGAGATTAATGAGTCTTTTGTTATTGGGAAAACTCTTTTTTTATCTTCGCCCCCTTCGCCCGTATTTGATTTTCCACCAATACGGTTCATTGCAATGGCAAGTGTTGAATGCGCTTCAGTTGAAATCGACCCTAAAGACATCGCACCGGTGGCAAATCTTTTAACGATTTCTTTAGCCGATTCGACTTCGCTAAGTTTAATAGCTGTATTTTTTTTAAAACTGAAGAGCCCTCTTAATGTTTTATGTTTTTTTGTTTGATCATTAATTAACTTGGCATATTCTTTATAAGTTTCAAATTCATTTGATCTAGTTGCATGCTGCAACTTTGCAATAGATTCAGGGTTCCACATGTGTTCTTCACCTCTGATTCTAAATGCGTACTCACCACCTGCGTCAAGTGCATTTATTAATACCGGGTCATCTCCAAACGCCTTTTGATGAATTCTGCTAATTTCTTCAGCAATTTCTTTTATTCCGATACCCTCAATATTTGTTGATGTTCCATAGAAATATTGATCGATGAAATTTTGATTTAAACCCACTGCTTCAAAAATTTGAGCACCACAGTATGACTGGTAAGTTGAGATTCCCATTTTTGACATAACCTTAAATAATCCTTTACCCACCGCCTTAATATAATTATTTTGAGCCGTGCTCAAATCATCTGAAATACCTTCAATAGTTTTAAAAGCTAACCAAGGGCATATAGCTTCAGCACCATAACCTGCTAATAATGCAAAGTGATGAATCTCTTTTGCTGAACCCGTATCTACAACTAGTCCTGTATGAGTTCTTAAGCCTTCTTTAATCAAATGTTGATGTGTAGCTGAACACGCTAATAATGCTGGGACTGCCATCCGATTTTTTGATACATTTCTATCGGAGAGAATAATTATATTGTAGTTATCTGTTGATTTTTTTGCTAGCTTACAAATTCTATCTAATTCATTCTCTAATAATTTTTCAAGTGACACCTCTTTTTTTAATTCAAAGGTAATATCTATAGTGCAAGCTTTAAATTTATTATCACTTAAGCTGTCAATTGACCTTAATTTATCTAATTCATTTATTGTTAATATTGGTTGGTTGGCTTCAAGCCTAGGCGCGGGATAATCATCCGTTTGATTAAATAAATTTGGCTTAGGTCCTATAAAAGTCATTAAAGACATGACTATATTTTCTCGAATAGGGTCGATTGGTGGGTTAGTTACTTGTGCAAAAAGTTGTTTAAAGTAATTAAAAAGTAATTTTGGTCTATTTGATAAAACTGGCAATGCGGCATCATTTCCCATTGAACCTGATGGCTCCATTCCTGCTTCAATCATGGGTTTAATAATAAAATTAATATCTTCCTGTGAATAACCAAAGGCTTGCTGTGTATCCAAAACAGACTCTTTTAACGAAAAATTTTCAGATTTTAAAGTTAAATCCGATAGACTAAACCTAGAATCATTAATTTTTTTCTTATATGGTTTTGCTGTTGATAGGAGCGTTTTTACCTCATCATCGTCTATAACTCTACCTTCTTGTAAGTCAATTAAAAGCATCTTTCCAGGTTCTAAACGCCATTTTTTTACAATCTTTTCTTCAGGAAATTTTAAAACACCCATCTCAGAAGCCATCATGACAACCCCATCATCCGTCATCAAATATCTCGCCGGCCTAAGTCCATTTCTATCTAATGTTGCGCCTATCATTTGTCCGTCAGTAAAAGCAACAGCTGCCGGGCCATCCCATGGTTCCATGGTAGTCGCGTGATATTCATAAAATGCTTTTCTATCATCATTCATTAATGGGTTATCAGACCACGCTTCAGGAACAAGCATCATCATGGCATGAGGTAGGCTATAACCGCCTGCTACAAGTAATTCTAGGCAATTGTCGAAACTTGCAGAATCTGATTGAGTTTCATCAATGAGTGGCCATAATTTTTTTAAGTCATCCCCAAGAAGCATTGATTCCATTTTGCCCGCTCTTGCTTTAATCCAATTAATATTTCCTCTTACAGTATTAATTTCTCCGTTATGGGCAATCATTCTATAAGGGTGAGCTAGCTCCCAAGCAGGAAAGGTGTTAGTAGAGAACCTTTGGTGAACTAAAGCAATGGCTGAAGTTGATGTCTCATCAACGAGATCTGGGAAAAAATCTCCAACCTCATGCGCCAAAAGCATTCCTTTGTACACAATTGTTCTGGATGACATTGAAGATATATAAAAATTTGCAGGATCTTCTATAGTTAATTTACTTATTTCAATTTCAATTCTTTTTCTGATGACAAACAATTTTCTTTCGAAAGCTGCTTGATTAGGTAAGCTCTCGTTTCTACCGATAAATACCTGTTTAATTATGGGTTGGACATCTTTTGCCGCTTTTGCAATATCTTTATTATTAAAGGGAACATCACGCCAATTAAGAAAGCTTTGTTTTTCATCTTCGATGATTTCTCTAATTTTATTTTCGCATAACGCTTGATTTTTTTTACCTTGAGGAAAAAAACACATGCCCACAGCATATTTTCCTATTGGAGGGAGGTTTTGTCCTTTGCTTTCAAGTTCATTTCTAAAAAATATGTCAGGAATTTGAATTAAAATACCAGCACCATCTCCTAACTTGGGGTCATAGCCTGTCGCTCCTCTATGCGTTAAGTTAGTTAATAGCTCAAGGCCTTGAGAAACTATTTTATGACTTTTCTCTCCATGTATATTGGCTACGAACCCGACTCCACAGGAGTCGTGCTCATTCATGGGATTATATAAGCCTTGTTTTTTTTGTTTGTGATGAAACTTCATGCTTACTAAATTTTTTTTAAAATTGGATGACAATATTATCGCTTTTTCCTTGCTAATTCAATGTTCTAGACGAAGATTTCTATATTTATTTTAGCTTTTTGAAACTAGTCATAGCAGCTTGAATAGTTTGATTTATATCATCATCAGTATGGGCAGAAGAAACAAACCCTGCTTCAAAAGCTGATGGACCAAAATATATTCCTTGTTCAAGCATTAAATGAAAAAATTTATTAAATTTTTCCCTATCTGAAAGCATGACATCGTCAAAGGATTCAGGAGGCTGTGAGCTAAAATAAAATCCAAACATACCCCCAACACTTTGAGCAGAAAATTCTATATTACTTGCCTTTGCCGCATCAATCAGACCATCAACCAATGATTTTGTAGTTCTAGATAAATTTTCAAAAAAATTGGGCTGCTGAATTAACTCTAAAGTTTTCATACCTGCAGAAACTGCAACCGGGTTTCCTGATAATGTGCCTGCTTGATAAACTGGACCTAGTGGCGCTAGCTGTTGCATTATTTCTTTTCTACCTCCAAATGCACCAACAGGTAACCCACCACCAATTACTTTACCAAGTGTTGTCATATCTGGAATTACATCATATAAAGATTGTGCCCCACCTAATGCTACCCTAAATCCTGTCATGACCTCATCAAAAATTAAAACTACGTCATATTCAGTGCATAGCTCCCTTAATCTTTTTAAGAATTCTTTTTTTGGGACAATTAAGTTCATGTTTCCAACAACCGGCTCGATAATTACACAAGCTAATGCTTGACCCATATTTTCAAAGCATTCTTCAAGCGCCTGAACATTATTATATTCCAAAGTATGTGTATGTTTAGCGGTATCAGCAGGAACGCCTGCTGAACTTGGTTGGCCAAAAGTTAAAGCACCAGACCCAGCTTTCACTAATAAAGAATCTGCGTGGCCATGATAACAACCCTCAAATTTTAAAATTTCATCCCTCTTGGTAAAACCTCTCGCAACACGAATTGCACTCATTGTTGCCTCCGTCCCACTGCTTACCAATCTAACTTGTTCTATGCTGGGAACTAATTTAACAATTAGCTCAGCCATTGAAAGTTCTCTAGATGTTGGTGCACCAAATGAGAGCGAGTAATCTGCTGTACTTTTTACTGATTGAATAATTTCTGGATGTGCATGCCCTAAAATCATAGGCCCCCATGAATTTATGTAATCAATATACTCTTTATCATTTTCATCAATAAGCCGACTACCTTTACCCCTCTTAAAAAATATAGGAGTGCCGCCAACCGATCCAAAGGCCCTTACAGGAGAGTTAACCCCGCCAGGAATAAAGTCTTCTGATTTTTCAAAAAGTATTTTATTTTTGTTCATTTTCAAATATTTATCTAATTTTTAATTTAAATTGTTTAACTGTGGAGGTTATGTCAACAGAAGAAAAAATACTATTTATTAAAGCAAAACAATACATGCCATTATCTTTTAATAAATTTATGTTATCCATAGTTATACCCCCAATTGCTAACATAGGAACATCATATTTTTTAACCGCCATCTTAAGTATCTGCATTGAAACGATTGGAGCATTAGGTTTCGTTTTAGTTGCAAAGCAAGCGCCCAATGCAACATAATCTACATCATTTTTAATTGCCATTTCGACTCTCTGTAAATCATTATAACAGGACAATCCAATACACTTATCGGGTCCAAGGGTACTACGTGCATTTTGTATACTTTCGTCATCTTTTCCTAAATGTACTCCAAAAGCGTCTAAATGTTCGCAAATATCAATATCATCATTTATAATTAATGGTATTTTATGATCATCTGTAATTTGTTTTATCTCTTTTGCTTGTTCAAACCTTTTTTTCCAGGAGAGAGTCTTTGAGCGATACTGTAAAACATTGACCCCCCCTTCACAGCAAGCTTTAACCTGTTTTAGGAGTAATTCAGAATTTATCTGGTCTGGCGTAATTGCATAGATACCCTTAATGACGGGTTGGATTATCGCTGTTTTCATCTTCTTCATATGAACTATTATTGAATATCCAGTGGAATCTATCTGGAATTAATTGACCTTCTCCAATATTAAAAGCATTTTTTAGCGCAAGGGAAGTAAACGATACAGCTTCGAACACAGCCTCTCTTAATGAATAACCTTGAGCATAAAATCCTGCAACTGCGGATGCCAACGTACAACCTGATCCATGATACTCGTCAAAAAACCGTTCTGTTTCAAATGGCACAATCTCACCATTTTTCAAATAGAGAGTATTAATAATATCTTTTGACTGTTCATGCCCGCCCGTAATCAGTATATTTTTGCAGCCCAAGTTAAATAATCTACCAACCGTATCCTTCATTGAAAAATCATCAATACTTTCATTTTCTTGACATACAAACTTTCTCGCTTCAATACTATTTGGTGTAATTAAGGATGCTTTGGGAAATAACAATCGAATCATCTCTTCCTTCATTTCATCATTCATCAAAATATCCCCTCGGCCCGATGAAATTATGGGATCAATTACAACTGGAGTATTCGGATAACTATTAAGAATATCTGCCACCGCTCTAATGTTTTCAAGGCTGCCTAATAATCCTAACTTAAAAACCGAAACACTTACATCATTTAGAACTGTTATGGCTTGTTCTTTAATTTGTTTAGAATCTAGGGGCATAAGTGACTCAACACCCTTTGTGTCTTGAACACTGATCGCTGTAGCTATAGATATAGGGTGGCAATACATACTTGCTAATGTAAGAACATCTGCCTGTAATCCTGCCCCACCGGTTGGATCAGTTGCTGAAAACGTCATTACTTTTGGTGGCGATAACAAATTTCTCATTATTTAAAATTCCATTGGGTCAACATCTAATGCCCATTTTACTCGATTCACATGAGGATGTTGTCTGATTTGTGAAACCCAAGGTTTTAAAGCTGCGTGTAATTCATTTCGAGAAAGTGCTTTAATAAATAAATGGTACCGCTCGAAGCCTTTGAGCTTTTCTATGGAAGGCCTTGCTGGACCCAGAACTTCTACTTTACCTAATGAAGATTCTTTAATCCAAGCTGAAATATCAAATATAAATTTTTTAGCAGTCTCTAGATTCTTTGATTGCACAAGCATCACAGCATTAAAACTAAAAGGGGTAAGCCCCATACTTTTTCTCTCTTTAATTAATTGATTGCTAAATAAATCAAAATCATGCGCTTTTAAAGATTCAAATAAATCATGATTTGGAAAAACAGTTTGTATTAAGACCTCGCCCTTAATTTTTCCTCTTCCTGCTCTCCCTGAAACTTGCAGAAGTTGAGAAAATAACCTTTCACTTGCTCTAAAATCAGGACTGTAAAGAGCATTGTCAGCATCTAGTACGACAACTAAAGATACATAGGGAAAATCATGTCCTTTTGATAACATTTGTGTACCAACGACAATATCAATTTCCCTGTTATTCATGCTTGTATACAAATTTTCTATTGCTTTTTTTGAATGCGTTGTGTCACGATCAACTCTAACAATTTTAGCGGTAGGAAAATGATAATTCAAAATATCTTCTACTTTTTGTGTTCCTGTCCCTAAAGGGAATAAATCGGTGTTACCACAATCAAAACATGAATTATTTACTTTTTCTTCATGCCCACAATGGTGACATTTAAGTCGTTTTTTTTGAAGATGAACGACCAATCTTGTGGAGCATCTTTTGCATTCAGCAACCCAACCACAAGAAGAACAAATCAGAACAGGTGAATAACCTCTGCGATTTACAAAAATAATTGTTTGTTCTTTTTTATGTATTCTTTTTTCGATTTCATCTATTACTTGTTTAGAAATTTGAAGTTTTGTTTTCTCGTTCACTTGAATAGTTTTGATAATTGGCAGTCTTGAATCATCAACGGCTCTTTTATTTAACTTAAAATATTGAAAATTTTGCTGAGCATTAATTGCCTTGTACCAAATTTCTAAGGAAGGGGTTGCAGACCCCATCACAATTGGTATATTTGAATTTTTTGCTCTAATCATTGCCACATCTCTTGCATGATATTTCAAGCCTTCGCTTTGTTTGAAGGAAGCATCATGTTCTTCATCAATGATAATCATTTTTAAATTAGGCATTGGGGTAAACACAGCAAGCCGAGTACCTATTACAATATCCGCTTTCCCAGCCTTCGCCTCTCTCCAGTTGTCGAGTCTATCGAGATTTGATAAATAACTATGAAGGATTACAATTTTTTTATCATAAAACCGGTCTTGGAATCTTGCCTCTAATTGCGGTGTTAAGTTAATTTCTGGGATGAGCATTAAAACCTGGCTAGGCTTATCTAATAACAGCTTTGTTATTAGATTTATATAAATTTCTGTTTTTCCACTTGCTGTTACTCCATGAATTAACCAAGGCTTAAATGTTTTGCATTGATTAATACAATCAATTACATTTTTTTGATCTTCATTTAATGTTGGTTTGATACTTTTAGCATTTATGGTTTTTGGAATATAAACTTCGGAGGATATCAGACCTAACTGCTCAAGTTTTTTTATACATTCACCTGAATTTGACGCAAGTTTTTTTAAATCCCTCTGCCTTAAATTTTCCTCCAAAATTGCATTAGCGATATTTTTTAAGCGAAGCTGTCTTTTGGGAAAATTTTCAATTATCTCTTTTGTCAGTTTTTTATTTGCCTTAAATAATAATTCTTTCTTTCGTGATGAAGGTGAATTCTTCTTTATTCTGCTGGGAACAACAGACATTATGGTTTGACCGATGGGATGGTGGTAGTAGTCAGAAACAAAATTCAAAAGCTTAAGCATGAGTGTATCAAAAATAACTTCAGAATCTATATGGATAATAGTTTTTAATTTATTGGACTCAATCTGGGTTTTATTTGAAATTTCACAACAAATGCCTATTAGGCTTCTATTGCCAAAAGGCACTTTGACATATTGACCAATCTTTATTTTTGAATCATTAGATATGTAATCAAATAATTTATTAACTGGAACATCTAACGCAACCTTTAATATTTTTTGATCTTTATTCAATTCAACAAATTTCCTCAATCAGACAACCTTAGATAGGGTAAAATATTTATATATATATAACCTATTGTAACCTCGTGAAAGATTATCTAACCAATTTACTTGATAACGCCATCAACGAACTAGTTGATAATTTTGATAAAAAAATAATTCAAATTAGCAGGCCAAAACAAATACAACATGGAGATTTTTCCTCAAATGCCAGCCTTCCTTTGGCAAAAATACTCAAAAAATCGCCACTCGATATAGCTGACCAAATTGTTAAATTAATGCCAACATCTTCATTAATCGACAAAATTGAAGTTGCAGGTGCTGGATATATAAACTTTTTTTTAAGTTCAGAAGCACGAATGCAAATCATTAATGCAATTTTAAAAGAAAAGCAAAACTTTGGTAAAAGTACTTTTGGTCAAAATCAAAAAATTCAAGTTGAGTTTGTATCTGCTAATCCAACAGGACCACTTCATGTAGGTCACGGTAGAGGTGCAGCAATTGGTGATTCTATCGCCCGACTTTTAAGCGCTACAGGTTGGAATGTCACAAAAGAATTTTATTATAATGATGCAGGATCACAAATTAACTCTCTTGCTTTATCTGTTCAAGCTAGAGCTAAAAAAATTTCACCTACCAATAAAAGTTTTCCTAAAGATGGTTATCAAGGAGAATATATCAACGATATAGCTGATGCTTTTTTAAGCAAAAAAGAATTCAACTTTAAAGAAATGCAAATTAAGCCGTCAGGAAATATTGAAGATTTTAGCGATATAACAGAATTTAGTGTTGCTTATCTCAGAAATGAACAAGATCTTGATCTTGAGTCTTTCAATGTTACTTTTGATGTTTTCAGTCTTGAATCATCTTTTTATCAAAGTGGAAAAGTTGAAGAAATTATTAAATTGTTAAATAAAAATGGCCACACTTATGAGAAGGATAACGCCTTATGGCTTAAAACAACTTTATATGGTGATGATAAAGATAGAGTGATGAGAAAAACTGACGGTGAGTATACTTATTTTGTTCCCGATATTGCTTATCATCTTGATAAATGGGAAAGAGGATTTAAACGCGTTATTAATGAACAAGGTGCCGATCACCACAGTACTATAAATCGAGTAAGGGGTGGTCTTCAAGCTTTAGAAAAAAATATCCCGCCTGAATGGCCAGAATATGTTCTTCATCAAATGATAACTGTTATGAAAAATAAAAAAGAAGTTAAAATTTCAAAAAGGGCTGGGAGCTATGTAACCTTAAGAGATCTTATTGATGAGGTAGGTTGTGATGCAACACGATATTTTTTAACTGCGCGAAGAGCAGATTCTCAGCTTATCTTTGATATTGATCTAGCAAAAGCTAAAAATAATGAAAATCCTGTTTATTATATACAGTATGCTCATGCAAGAATTTCAAGAGTACTTGAACAATGGGGCGGTAAAAAAGAAAACCTTAAAGCAAAAAATGGTGATGACATTAAAAATTTAAATGAATTAAGGTTAATAAAAAATATTAGTGAGTTTCCCGAAGTCGTTAATCAAGCTGCTAAAGAATTAGCCCCCCATCAAATTGCTAGCTACCTAAAAGATTGTGCTGCTGAATTTCATAGCTATTATAATGATACGAAATTTCTTATTGACGACAAAAATATTATGGAGAATAGGCTTGCTCTTATCCAAGCAACTCAATATGTATTGTCAAATGGTTTAAACTTACTTGGGGTAAGTGCCCCTCACAAAATGTAAAGGATTGATTATGTATGACAACAATGAATCTCCATCACGAAAAAAAATCAAAGGCACTCCCTTTGCAAATGGGTTATTTTTTGGTCTCTTCCTCGGAATTGTTGTTGCTATCATTATTACACTTCTTGTCACAAGCGGTAAAAGCCCTTTCATTTCAAAAAAAACAGACGGGTCATGTATTGAAGTTAATTCCGCTTTAGGTGATGAAGATGAGATTAACATCGATGAAGATACAAATATTGCGGCTTATTCAGACATTTCTGAGGAAGAACAAAAGCTCATCCCAGACAACAATAGAAACGTACTTTACTACATCCAAGTAGGTGCCTTTTCAGAAAAAAAAGCAGCCATTAATCTTAAGGCACGTCTAGCACTTATGGGTTACGAATCTGTTGTAATGACTGCTGAGATTGGGCTAAATACTTTTCATAGAGTAAGTGTGGGTCCATACAAAAATTATGATGAAGCAAAAAATAGTAGAGAGAAACTTTTTCTAGAAGGATTTAAAGCGAACTTAATTAAATTAACTACACCTAAAGAAGACTAGACATGGAGAAACATAAGCAATGAGAAAATTTATTTTATTACTAACGTTATTTTTTTCAACTGTTGTTTTTGCCGTAGAGCCAAAATTTAACGTTAATTTTAAACAAACAAAAAAAGAGATTGAGTCGTCATCTCCTGGAAAAATAGAAGTTCTCGAGCTTTTTTGGTACGGATGTATTCATTGTTATTCAATGGATCCTTACCTAGAAAAATGGGCTGACAAACTGCCTGAATATGTAGTATTTAAAAGGATTCCTGCTATTCCAAGGAAGAGTTGGGTGCCAGGTGCAAAAGCATATTTTGCATTAGAGACACTTGATTTAGAAGGAAAACTTCACGAGAAGTTATTTGATGCAATTCACAAAGATAAAGAGCTCGATCCTAATGATGAAAAAGCACTAATTAATTGGATTACATTAAACGGTAAGCTTGATAAAAAAGAAGTTAAATCTGCCTTTAATAGTTTTTCAATTGATACAAAATTAAAAAAATCTTACAAAATTTTCAAAGATGCTGGCGCTACTGGAGTACCTACAATTATCATAGATGGTAATTACATGACCTCAAGTACAATGGCTGGTGGTGAGCAAAATGCTATTGATATTACAAATTACATTATAGAAAACATTAGAAACGATCAAAAAAAACCACAATAATTTGAAATTTATAGATTATTTACTCGCTCACTTGGCAGATTTAAATTAAAATACCCTCTTTAGTTAGGCTACTAAGATGATACAACACCGAACTCCTGCAAATATGAGTGATCATGTTGCTCTGATTATCACTAAAATTCTTCGTTTTTTTGCAGATACCTTTTTTGCTAAACGTTATGGTCATCGGGCTGTTGTGTTAGAAACCGTCGCCGCTGTTCCTGGAATGGTCGGGGGAATGTGGATTCATCTCACTTGTTTAAGAAAAATGGAAAGTGATCGAGGTTGGATAAAAATTCTTTTAGATGAAGCAGAAAATGAAAGAATGCATTTAATGACTTTTATTGAAATCGCTCAACCCAAATGGTATGAACGTCTTGTTATTTTGGCTGCACAAGCAATTTTTTGGAATTTCTATTTTTTATTGTATGTTTTTTTTCCCAAAACCGCGCATAGATTGGTTGGTTACTTCGAAGATGAAGCGGTGATAAGTTACACTGCCTATTATGATCAAGTATCAACAAATCCATCTCTTAACGTTGATGCGCCACAAATTGCAAAAGATTATTGGAATTTAGCTGAGGATGCTAAATTACTTGATGTTATCAGGGTAGTGAGAGATGATGAACAAAATCACTCTGAAGTGAATCACGGTCGTGCTGATTCTCTGGGTAATAGTGGTGACAAAAAATCTCCAAAACAAGAACCTAATATTAGCCAAATAAATGCTTCGGATTTAGAGTCATATAAAAATGCTAATTATCATATTTATGATAAACCTCCATTTATTTTAAAAATAGGGACTGAAGAGAAAATTTTTGATAAGTTATTTGAAAAAAATGATGTGAAAGAGGCAGCCATTTTAACGGCATATAATCCAAAAAGTGTTGAAACAGACATCTCTATCAATAAAGAGCAAAATCTTGAATTAGAAAAAAAGTTAGTATCTGAAAACTTTTCTTTTATACCTGCTGAAGGTGTTTGTCCAAATAATAAATGGCCAGGAGAAAAAAGTTTTTTAGTGTTTGGAATGTCGCTGGCTTCTGCTAAAGATTATGGCCATCAGTTTAATCAAAACGCCATCGTTTGGGTTGATGGAACAAAGATTCCTCAATTGATTTTGTTAAGGTAAATTATGGATTTTCGTAAAATATTTTTAAATTTTTTCACAGTTCTCAATACCGTTTATTTAGGGCTTGTTATTTACATAGAATTTTTTATGGAAAATTTAAACAAAGAACCTTATGAAATTTATTACGATTTATGGATGTATGTTTTTGTAGGGTATTGTGCGATATTAATCTTCAATTACGCTATGTTTGGCAAAGTAACTTTGTGGAACTTTAATTCAAAAAAATAAGTCATTACATTCATTATACAAATGAAAATAATAATGATTCGCAATAACAAGCTAAATTTAAAATACTCATATAATAAATGCTATGAACATTCTAATAGCATATTTAGTTCACATATCAATAGCATTAAGTTTACTACTTTCATACTGCTTAATTCTTATATTAGCAATCTGAAAATTAAACTGTTTTAGCTATGGCAAAAATATCCTTAAAATTTACTGAGGAAGATATATCCCGCATTATAGAAATGGCTTGGGAAGACAGGACCCCGTTTGAGGCAATTTTAAAAACTTATGGTTTAGATGAGCCTAAATTAATGAGGCTTATGCAAACTAATTTAAAGAAATCATCATATAAATTATGGAGAAAACGGGTAAAAGAAAAATCCATAAAGCATTTGAAACTTCGATCAGAAGATGTCACTAGAGCCTACTGCCCAACACAATACAAAATAAGTCGGTAGCAATTAGAGGTCTCATAGACTAAGGGAGGAGTAAGCCTACGAGACCAGGTAAGCATCAAAAGCAGCCTACTTAATTGATAGAGGGGGCAGTGTTAATAAAATTCAATTTATTTATTTTATTTTTTTAAATCTAAATCGATGCCTTTAACTCTTTTTAAAAATTCTTTGCTGTATTTAATTTTGGGTTCTTTGCTTTGTTTTTTGGTTAATTTTATTTTTTTTGCAACAACTTGATGTTTATCATGTGACGTCATGATTACGTGAAAAATAGACATCACCACAACGATAATAGATATTATTAATATCGCAAGAATAAACTCTGATAAATAGAGTTCCGTTAAATTTTCAAAAGCTTCATACATAATTGTAATTTAAAAAATTAATCTACTTTTTTACTGTGTGCTAATATATTAAATCAAATTTACAGAGAAATTTATATAAAGGACTTATAAATGCTAAAAAAAATTATCTTATTAATTATTATCGGCGCCATCGGTTGGTATGTTTATAATAACTACATGAAATCAGAAGTAGATAAAGCAATTGATGCAACCGAAGAAGTAGTTGAAGATGCCGTAGAAAATGTTGAAGATGCCGTAGACGATATGTAATTAAACAAATTTATAAGGGTCTTTTAGGACCCTTTTTTTATATCTGCTTCACTAAATCTTCAACCACTTTTTTAGCATCGCCAAATAACATCATAGTTTTGTCAGAATAAAATAGCTCATTATCTAAACCGGCGTATCCTGGGGACATAGACCTTTTATTAACAATAATCATTTTAGCTTTATCGGCCTCTAAAATTGGCATTCCATAGATAGCACTACCAGGTGTTTTTGCAGCCGGATTAACAACGTCATTCGCCCCAATCACAAGTACTAAATCAGTTTGACTGAATTCACTATTAATATCCTCCATTTCAACAACTTGCTCGTATGGAACATCTGCTTCAGCCAGTAAGACATTCATATGGCCTGGCATTCTTCCTGCAACAGGATGAATAGCGTATCTTACTGATATTCCCTTTTCAATGAGTTTTTCAGTGAGCTCTTGAAGGGCATGTTGCGCTCTAGCCACAGCCAAGCCATACCCCGGGATTATGATAATCGAGTCTGCATTTGACATTAAAAATGCAACGTCATCCGTTGATCCAGACTTGACATTCCTTTCTTTATCATCAGTTTGAAGAGAATTATTTTCGCCACCAAATCCTCCAAGCATAACTGAGATGATTGAGCGATTCATTGCTTTACACATGATATAAGAAAGAATTGCCCCGGAAGACCCCACACAAGCACCGGCAATTATTAAAACAGAATTATTTAATGTAAATCCAATACCAGCTGCTGCCCAACCTGAGTAACTATTGAGCATGGAAACCACAACCGGCATATCGGCTCCACCAATTGGAATAATCAGGGTAACACCTAAAATTAAAGCAATTGAAAGCATTATGAAGAACGCAGTTAATGATTCTGTTTGAAAGAATATTACACCTGCAACAATCATAGTAATAGCTAATGCTAAATTTAGTAAATGTTGGCCTTTAAAAATGGCAGGGTTTGCCCCAAACTTTCCTGACAGCTTTCCAAAAGCAATAACGGATGCTGAAAATGTAATGGCCCCGATAAATGCCCCAATGAACAATTCAAACCTTTGAACAATAGTATGTATTTCAGATACATTGAGAACCGCAGCTGTTGCAATTAACACTGCAGCTAAACCCACAAATGAATGCATTAATGCTACCAATTCGGGCATCTTGGTCATCTCTACTTTTTTAGCTACATAAATACCGATAAATGCACCTAAAATGAGAGGTATGCCTATTAACAATGAAACTAAATTTGTTCCAATAAGCAATGTAGTAATGATTGCCACTGCCATGCCTACCATTCCAAATATATTTCCAGATCTTGCAGAGGTTGGAGATGACAATCCTCTCAAAGCTAATATAAAAAATATTGCGGCAATTAAATAACTGATCATCGCAAAAGCTTCATTTTTCATTTTTAGCCTCCTCTTTTCTCTCTTTTTTCTTGAACATCTCTAACATCCTTTGGGTCACAAAAAATCCCCCAAAAATATTTATCGCTGCAAAAAATATAGCAAATGCTCCTAAAATGCTGCTAAATGTTATTATCTCTCCGTTAATTTCAACAACCTGCAATATCGCACCGACAATTACTATGCCAGAAATTGCATTTGTTACAGACATTAATGGTGTATGAAGGGCTGAAGTTACGTTCCAAACTACATGGTAGCCAACAAATATAGCTAAAACGAATATAGTTATGTTTTGAACTGTTAATAAATCCGTCATCTTTATCCTTTTTTATTATTTTTCGATATTAATGTTTCTGTTACCAATTCATCTTTATCATTTATGAACAATTGGCCCGATTCATTAATTAATAGTTTAATAAATTCAAAAATATTCCTAGAATATAAAGCAGAGGCATCTGTACTTAGCATGCTCGGTAAGTTATTAAAACCAATAATGGTTACATTTTCCAACTGATTGACTTTATTGTTTTGAGTTAATGGGCAATTGCCAGATCCATCTGAGGCACTCCCTGCTGCCATATCAACTATAACTGAACCAAATTTCATTTTATTAACTGTTTCTTTAGACAATAGTTGTGGTGGTTCTCTGCCTGGAATTAAAGCCGAAGTAATTATAATATCTGCTGTTATAGCTTTCTCAGCAACTATTTTAGATTGCCTTGCTAACCATGATTTTGGCATTGGTTTTGCGTAACCACCTGTACCAATTGCACATTCTTTTTCCTCTTCTGTTTCATAAGGCACTTCAATAAATTTACCTCCCAAGGATTCTATTTGTTCTTGAACTGATGGTCTGACGTCAGAAGCCTCAACAACAGCGCCTAGTCTTTTTGCTGTTGCAACTGCTTGAAGTCCTGCAACACCTGCACCTAAGACAATAACTTTTGCTGCTTTAACTGTCCCGGCTGCGGTCATCAACATAGGCATGAATTTTTTATAATAATCACTTGCAAGAATTACAGCCTTATACCCTGCAATATTGGCTTGAGATGACAAAACATCCATAGATTGTGCTCTAGTGTTTCTTGGTAAAGCTTCTAATGCAAAAGCTGATACACCTTGTTTTTTTAGTAACATTTGTAATGCATTATTAAAAGGTTCTAACATACCAACCATAAACTGTTTAGAGGTTAGTTTAATTATCTCTTTCTCATCTGGCGGCCTAACCATTAACAATAAATCCGATTGAAGAACTAGGTCTCTTGAGACAATTTCACCCCCATGATTTTTATAATCTTCATTTGAAATAGAAGCTTGGATACCAGCATCTGTTTCAATTAAAACAGAATGATTTAAAGCAGTCATTTTTTTTACTGTTTCTGCAGTAGCGGCTACTCTAGACTCACCTGCAACTATTTCTTTTAAAACACCTATCTTCATTTATGCTCCTCACCCAAAATTATGAAGGAAAAAGAACCCCATGCTCATTGATAACTCAATTGAGCCTAAATGATTCTTAACTTCCTATTATTTTTTCTTTGATGCCTGTAATTGAATTAACTATACTATCAAAAAATAGTTTTTTTGACGACCCTTGTCTATAGGCCATTGCTACTTTTCTAAAAGGGACAGGTCTTTCAAAAGACAAAATATTGATCTCATCATTTTTATAATTTTTAGTTGTTGCGCTTTTTGGTAATATAGATATTCCTAAATTTGAGGCAACCATGTTTCTAATTGTCTCAAGTGATGTGCCTGCTTGCACCTCTGTATTGTCTGATATACCCGGACAAGCCTCTCTTACCTGCATACTAAAACAGTGAGTGTTATCTAAAAGCAATATTTTTTCATTAATTAATTGTTTAGCATTAATTTCTTTATTTTTACTCCACTTATGTTTACTTGATACAAGTACTTTAAAAGGTTCATCATAAAGTATTTGAGTATCAAAGCCTGCAATATCAAATGGCAATGCGATAATGGCTGCATCTAAATACCCATCTTTTAATTTTTTAATAAGGTTTATTGTTATGTCTTCCTCAGCTTCAAGACTTATATCCGGAACATTTTTTTTTAATATTGGAATTATTGAAGGTAACAAATAAGGCGCAACTGAGTAAATTAAACCCAGCTTTACACTTGTATGTTGCGTAGTTTTTTCACGAGCTGAGATTTCTTTTATTTTATCAACCTCTTCTAAAACTTTTTCTGCTTGATTAACAATTAGTTCACCGACGGGAGTCAAAGCAATTCCCATGCGGTTTCTTTCAAAAATCAGAACACCAAGTTCATTTTCAATTTTTTTAATTGCCAAGCTTAAGGCAGGTTGACTTACAAAGCTTTTTGTCGCAGCTCTTCTAAAATTTTTTTCATGAGCCACTGAAACCACAAATCTAAGCTCACTTAACGTCATTATTTATACTTATATATCTAAATTATTTACTGCCAGAGCATTGCCTTCAATAAACTTACGTCTTGGCTCAACATTATCACCCATAAGCTCTGTAAAAGTTTCTTCGACAGCTTGGGTGTCTTCTATGGTGACTTTTAATAATCTCCTTGCTGCAGGATCCATAGTTGTTTCCCATAATTGATCTGGATTCATTTCACCTAAGCCTTTATATCTCTGAATATTTAATGTAGTTCTCGCTTCTTGCAAAATCCAATTAATTGCTTCTTGAAAAGAACCTATTTCTTTGGTTTTTTCACCACGGCTTATAGAAGCGCCTGGGCCAATAAGATCCTTAACTAAAAGAGATGTTTTTATGATTTGTTTATATTCTCCACTCATTAAAAATTCAGAATCAATATTACTTGTGTTTAAATTTCCATGAACAAACTGATTGATCTCTATTGAATATTTTTTAGTTTCATTATCATGTTTCAATTCAAAATTTATATTATCCTGCGTCATGTGAACTTTAAGCTGTTCCATATAATTTTTTGTTGAGACTTCATCATCTAGGTTTATTTCGCCGATATGATGTATTGCCCTTAATAAGGTTTCATCATATCGATTTGATAATCTTTTTATTATAGATTCAGTTAATAACATTTCTTTTGAGATGCTTCTTAATTGCTTATCCTCCAATACATCGCCTTTTTCTTTAGTAAGAAGAGTTGCATCATTTAAAGCAGATTCAATCAAATATTGATCCAGTTCTTCTTCATCCTTCAAGTATCTTTCGTCTTTGCCTTGCTTAACTTTGAACAATGGTGGTTGGGCAATATAAATATGTCCCTTTTCAACCAGTGCATGCATTTGTCTAAAAAAGAAAGTTAATAATAGTGTTCGAATGTGTGCACCGTCTACATCTGCATCAGTCATAATGATAATACGATGATACCTCAGCTTTTCAACATCAAATTCTGCTCCAATATTAGTCCCCAATGCAGTTATGAGTGTTGTGATTTCTTGTGAAGACAAAATTTTATCAATCCTCGCTTTTTCTACATTAAGAATTTTTCCCTTCAAAGGAAGAATAGCCTGATTTTTTCTATCTCTACCTTGTTTTGCTGAACCTCCGGCTGAGTCACCCTCCACTAAATATATTTCACAGTTTTCCGGATTTTTTTCTTGGCAATCAGCAAGCTTTCCTGGCAGACCCATTGAGTCCATAACCCCTTTTCTTCTTGTCATGTCTCTGGCTTTTCTTGCAGCATCTCTAGCCCTAGCTGCTTCAACAATTTTATTACATATGACTTTAGCGTCTTGAGGGTGTTCAAGTAAAAACTCTGTTAATCTTTTTCCAACTACATCTGATACAACGGGTTGTACCTCACTTGAAACGAGTTTGTCTTTAGTTTGTGAAGAAAATTTTGGCTCCGGGACCTTAATCGAAAGCACACAAGTAAGTCCCTCTCTCATATCATCCCCTGATGTTTCAACCTTAGCTTTTTTTGCTATTTCATTACTTTCGATATACGCATTAATAGTTCTGGTCATTGCTGCCTTAAGACCCGTTAAATGAGTGCCCCCATCTCTTTGGGGAATATTATTTGTAAAACAAAGTGTATTTTCCGTATATGAGTCGTTCCATTGCATGCTGACTTCTATCGTCATTCCATCTTTTTCTGTCTCTGCGTAAAATGGGTTTTTATGTAAAACATTTTTTGCTCTATTCATGTAATCAACAAAACCCTTTATACCTCCAGACAATGCAAAGTCCTCTGACTTACCCGTTCTATGATCAATCAATTCTATTTTTACGCCGTTATTCAAAAAAGACAGTTCTCGAATACGTTTAGCTAGTAAATCAAAATGGAAATTTACGTCTATAAATGTCTCTTTAGATGCAAGGAAAGTTATTTCTGAGCCAGTCTTTTCTGTTTTTCCAGTAACCTTCAATGGCTCAACAATGTTGCCTTTTTGAAACTCAGCTTCGTGTATATTGCCACCCTTACTTATCTTTAGCTTTAGCCAATCTGATAAAGCATTTACAACAGAAACTCCAACCCCATGAAGCCCCCCTGAAACTTTGTAGGAATTTTGGTCAAACTTCCCACCAGCATGAAGCTCTGTCATAACAATTTCTGCTGCGCTTCTTTTTAGCTCATCTCCCTCTTTAATGTCTGTTGGGATGCCTCGGCCATTATCACTAATAGAGACAGAATTGTCTGGGTGGATTATGACTTTTATGTCATCACAGTGCCCAGCTAAAGCTTCGTCAATGGCATTATCAAGAACTTCAAACACCATATGATGTAAACCACTTCCATCTGAAGTATCACCAATATACATCCCTGGTCTTTTTCTAACTGCATCTAGGCCCTTGAGGACTTTAATACTACTTGAATCGTAGTCTAGGTTTTCATTATCTGCGGGCATCTAAAATCCTTTATATTCTCATTGGCATTACTACATACTTATAATCTTCGTTGTTTGGGATAGTCACCAAACAACTGCTTGATGAATCTTTAAAGGCGAAGTTTAATTTATCAAATTGAATGTTATTTAAAACATCTATGAGGTAAGTAACGTTAAAACCTACATCTATCTCCTCTCCTTCATATTTTATCTCCATTTCCTCTTCTGCTTGTTCTTGTTCACTGTTGGTACTAATCATTTTTAAATTATTTTTTGTAATAACAATCCTTATCCCTCTATATTTTTCATTTGATAAAATCGAAGCTCTTTGCATTGCTGTCAGCAGCGCTTGTCTATCGATTTCGAAAATATTAGGGTGGCCAACTGGAATGACTCTTGAGTAATCTGGAAATTTTCCATCGATCACTTTAGTTATTAAATCAATATTATTGAAATGAAAATGTGCTTGAGTTTTACTTATATTAATTTCTATATCATCATCACCGTCTTCTAGAAGCTTCACGAGTTCGAGTATTGTTTTTCTTGGAATAATTGTTTGAATTTTACCAAAATCTTTTTCCAGCTTTATTGAAGTAAAGCTTAAGCGGTGACCATCGGTCCCTACGATATTTAGTTTTTGATTATCTACCTCAAATAATAGGCCATTCAGATAATATCTAATGTCTTGTTGTGCCATTGAAAAATCTACTTGTTTTAAAATATTTTTAAATTCTTTTTGTTTAAGTTTTACAAAAGTACTTTCTTCTTCATCCTTTTTCATTACCGGATAATCTTTGGCAGCTAAACTCTGAAGGTTAAATTTACTCTTAAGTGCTTTTACCAAGACACTTGTGTCATTTATTTGAATGTTTAACTTACTTTTCTCTGGTAAAGCTCTGGTGATATCAAGTATTTTTCTGGCAGATATAGTTGTTTCAAAAGCATCCTCAAGTTTTGTTTGAACTGATAATGAAATTTGCATTTCAAGATCTGTGGCAGTAAATCTTAAATTTCCCTGAGATCCTTCTAATAAAATATTTGATAAAATAGGAAGGCTAAGTTTTCTTTCAACAATACCAGCAACATTACTTAGGGGGTCGAGAAGAGTATCTCTATCGATTTCTATATTCATAGTTTTTTCTTTATATATTTAATAATAATAATAATAGGTTCGTTGTTAAAAATAAAGCTAAATATTTACATAAAAATCAACAACTTAGATTACTTTAAAAACTATGCACACAAGTTGATTTAAATGTGTATAAATTGTGTATTAATTTTTTAAAATCAATTTCTTTTTGTTTAATCTATTTTTATTCACAACTGTTCCACAGTTTATCATTTTTAACCCCGCAATACTTGAGTTAAGAATCCTAAATCTTGCCCTATATGTTGGTCTTTTAAACGCAAACTTTCAATTTCATCACAAGCGTGCATTATTGTTGTGTGATGCCTTCCACCAAAAGCTGCCCCTATGTCGGGGAAGCTTAAATTGGTAAGCTCTCTTGTTAATGTCATAGCAACCTGGCGCGGCCTTGAAAAATTCCTTGACCTTTTTTTACTAAGTATGTCGCTGACCTTAATTTTATAAAATTCTGCTACAGTTTTTTGTATATTTTCGACACTCACTTGTCTTCCGCGGACAGCTATTAGGTCTTTTAAAGATTCCTTAGCTAAATTTATATTGATAGGTGTATTCATAAAATTTGACATGGCGACTATTCTATTCAAAGCCCCTTCTAATTCCCTCACATTTGATCGAATTTGTTTGGCTACAAAAAAAGCAACATCTTCAGGCAAGTCAATTTTGTTTTGCTCAGCTTTTTTAAGAAGAATGGCTACTCTCATTTCAAGTTCAGGGGGATCAATTGAAACAGTTAGGCCCCAACTAAATCTCGTTCTAAGTCTATCATCAACACCAACTATTTCTTTTGGGTAAGAATCACACGTAATAATAATTTGTTTTTTGTTTTCAATTAAATTATTAAAGGCATAAAAAAATTCTTCCTGAGTTCTGTTCTTTTTTGCAATAAATTGGATGTCATCAATTAATAACAGGTCTAGGTTATGGTAAATCTTTTTAAAACTGTCAAAAGATTTATTTTCATAGGCTTTAACTACTCCATGAACATATCTTTCTGCGTGAAGATATTTTATTTTAGCTTCTGGCTTTAGAGATTTTAAATGATTTCCAATTGCATGCATCAAATGCGTTTTACCAAGACCAACACCACCATATACAAAAAGAGGGTTATATGTCTCGCCTGGATTTTCTGCAACCTGTTTCCCTGCTGCAGTAGCTAGTTGATTGGCTTTACCAGTAACAAAATTATCAAAATCGAATCCTTTGTTTAGCCCCGTAGTTGCTGAATTAGCAGGCAGTTTTGTATTGACTAGATTTGAATTTTTAATCTGTTTTATTTGTGGTTTAGAGTTGTTTTTTTTTGTTACTTGATAATCAATTGTCTTTATCTTTAGATGTTCATCAGCAAGAATGGATATCTCTTTTGCAAATCTATCTTTAACCCACTCTAGTACAAATTGATTAGGAGCGTGAATAATGCAAGAATTTTTGTCAGATTTAAATGACAAGGGTTTAATCCAAGTGCTAATTTGTTGGTTAGTAAGTTTTTTTGAGAACTTATCAATGCACAATTCCCAAAATTTTGTATCGTTCATTATTTAACTAAACCCTAAATATATTTTCTTTAAACTAATTTATTTTTTCAAATACACCTGCTGATGTTATATGAAATTATAAAAGTTATCCACAACCTTTTTTATCTAAAATCATCCGCATTTTATTGACAAAAATTGTAACATCACGTAAGGTTCTGATTCGAAAATTTAGTAAGAAAACTAGGAGTTAACAATGAAGCGCACTTATCAACCGTCAAAAATAAAAAGAGCTAGGACACATGGATTTTTGGTGCGAATGAAAACTCGTGGTGGCCGCTCAGTAATAGCATCTCGTCGAGCTAAAGGAAGGGCTCGTTTAGGACTATAAAGTCATCAATGAAATTAGTAAATTCAGCTGAATTTACGAATGTTTTCAACCATAGAAAAAGGCTGTCTTCGTCTAATTTATTTCTTTATTATTGTCCAAATAAAATTGGAGCATATAGGCTAGGTTTTGTTGTTCCGAAAAGAATAGAGAGGCTTGCAGTTAGAAGAAATTATATGCGAAGGTCTTTGAGAGAGATCTTCAAAATTATATTTAAGAAAAACAAAATACAAAGCTTTGATTTTGTAGTGAGTATAAAAAAATCTTTTTATAAGGATGATTTTAATAGTCTCAAAATTCAAATTGATAATCTTCTTACAAAACTACCTTAATTGATTATGAAAAAATTTTTAATTGGAATAATTAAATTCTATCAATTATTTATTAGCACAATTACTTTACCAAGATGTAGGTTTACTCCAACATGTTCAGAATATACAATTGAAGTTTTGAAGAAACATGGAACCTTAAAAGGGTTTTGGTTAGCTATTAAAAGAATCTTAAGATGTCATCCTTTTTGTAAGGGTGGATATGATCCCGTACCAAAATAATAATTTGAGGAAAATATGGAAACTAAGAATTTAATTATATTTGTTGTTTTATCTTTTTTAATATTGGCTTTTTTTGGACCTCAACCAGAAAAACAAGAAAATAAAACAATCAATGAGGCAAGCGTTGAACAAGATAAATCTTTGCCAAGTGATTTAAAAAATAAAACTATTTCAACGGCTTTTAATTTAGATAAGACTGACTATATTAAAGTAGAAACAGATATGTATGACCTCTCTATTAGTCTGGAGGGCGGTGATATAAGAAATTTATATTTAAAAAAGTACAAAGATGATAACTCTGAAAATTATTATCAATTAATGACCGATGCAGCTGATCCATCGTTGTATATTGCTCAATCAGGATTATTAGGAAAATCTCTTCCAACACATAGAACTTTATATGAATCACCAGCAAGCTTATATAAAATGCAAGGGAAGGAGCTGCAAGTCCCACTAATTTTTGAAAACGAAAATTTTCTTGTAAAAAAAGTTTATACCTTTAAAGAAGGTTCTTATGAAATTGATACATCTTTTCAAATTTTAAACAAATCCCAGAAAAACATAACACCAACAGCTTATTTTCAACTTATTCATGATGGAGAATCGAATCAAGGTTCAGCGTTTATGCCAACCTTTACAGGTACGGCTTACTACACTAATACAGATAATTTTCAAAAGATTAGTTTTGATGATGTAGAAAGCACGGCTTTTAATTTAGACGCAAATAATGGTTGGATCGGCATAATCCAGCGGTATTTTGCCTCGTCATGGATTCTGCCTAATAACCAGTCCAGAGAGTTTTTCTCTAAAAAAATTACATCTAATATCTACGCTTCTGGATTAAAAACAGGGCTTTCGGAAATTCTACCAGGAGAAACTCTATCATTTGCAGCTAAGCTTTATTCAGGCCCACAAGCGAAAGCATATTTAGAAAAGGCAGCGCCTGGTATGGAGCTAACAGTTGATTATGGTTGGTTGACCATATTAGCAGCCCCACTTTTTTCAGTATTATCAGCCATTCAAAAAGTTGTAATTAATTGGGGGGTCGCAATTATATTGCTTACTGTTTTAATTAAACTCCTATTTTATCCACTAAGTGCTGCTAGTTATAAATCTATGGCACAAATGCGAGAGCTTGCGCCTCGACTACAAAGCATGAAAGAAAAATTTGGTGACGATAAACAAAAGATGCAAAAAGCTATGATGGAATTATATAAAACTGAAAAGATTAACCCTTTAGGCGGATGTTTGCCGATTTTAGTTCAAATCCCTGTTTTTATTGCATTATATTGGGTCTTGTTAGGCTCAGTAGAGCTGAGAAATGCCCCATTTTTATACATAACAGATTTGTCCTCGAAGGACCCTTATTATTTATTACCTATTCTTATGGCTGCCTCAATGTTTGTTCAAACAAAGCTGAATCCTAAGCCTACTGATCCAATGCAAGCAAGATTAATGATGATGATGCCCATAATTTTTAGTATATTTTTCTTTTTCTTCCCAGCAGGATTAGTTTTATATTGGCTTATAAACAATTTGTTGTCTATGGCACAGCAATGGCATATCAACAGAAAAATTCATGCAGAAGCCTTAAAAAAGAAAGGCCATGCTTAACGAAAGCTCAACAATTGCGGCTATATCCACAGCACAAGGAATAGGAGGTATTGGCGTAGTTCGTTTATCTGGTAAAGATGCCTTAAAAATTGCCAAAAAAATATGTAATATTGATTTAACTCCTCGCAAAGCTTATACCTGCTCTTTTAAAGATAAAAAAAATACAACGCTAGATCAGGGTATTGCTATTCATTTCTCATCACCCGCTTCTTTTACAGGTGAGGACATTGTTGAATTACAAGGTCATGGGGGCAATGTAGTTCTTAATTTGATCTTAAATGCCTGCATATCTCATGGTGCAGAATTGGCACCACCCGGTGAATTTACAAAAAGGGCATTCTTAAATAATAAAATAGACCTTTCACAGGCAGAGTCTGTCGCAGATCTAATAAATGCCTCAACGGAGGCGGCGGCAAAAAGTGCAGTAAATTCCTTAAGAGGAGTTTTTTCTAATAAAATCAATAGCTTACTTAAAAATCTCATTGAATTACGGGTGTTTGTTGAAGCATGTTTAGATTTTCCTGAAGAAGACATTAATTTTATCAATGAGGGCAATGTAAATAAAAAATTAGAAAGTTTAAAAAAAAGTGTAATTGCAATCTTAGATGCTGCGCGACAAGGACAAATATTGAGAGATGGAGTTAAAGTTGTACTGATTGGTCAGCCTAATGTTGGTAAGTCTAGCTTAATGAATCTATTGGCAAATGAAAGCAAAGCAATTGTCACAGAAATACCAGGAACCACAAGAGATCCCATTAAAAGTGATATTAATATTAAAGGTGTTCCCATTCATCTGGTTGATACAGCCGGTTTAAGAGAAACTGATGATATTGTTGAAAAGTTAGGGATCGAAAAAACATGGGAAGCTATACATGAAGCTGACATTACTTTAATACTTGATGACGTTACTGATGCAAGCCAGAATTTCGAAGACAAATTTAAAAAAAAATTACCCAAAGGCCAATCAATTATTATTAAGAATAAAATAGATTTATTAAAACAAAAACCTTCAATAAATTATGAAAATGACGTACCTCACATATTTATATCTGCAAAGAAGGGAGATGGTATCCAGCTACTCGAAAAAGAAATTCTTAAAATTGTTGGTAAAGACCACAAAGTAAGCCATAAAGAGGACATATTTATGGCGAGATCAAGGCATATTGATGCCCTTAAAAAAGTTAATGGCGCTATAAATAAAGCCATTAAAAACCTTGAAGCTCCAGAATTGGTGGCAGAAGAGCTAATGATTGCTCAAAAATCACTTAGCCAAATTACAGGTGAATTTTCATCGGACGATTTGTTAGGTCAAATCTTTAGCCAGTTTTGTATTGGCAAATAGGTTTCACGTGAAACTTTTAACATTACCTTACTAAAATTGTTTCACGTGGAACAATGACATATCAATATTTCTTCAAATCCAGTAAAATTTAAGATTAATAGATTAACAAATTTGAAAAACTATGGATTTTCCCAAAAAATTTGACGTAATAGTAATAGGAGGTGGCCATGCGGGGACAGAAGCTTCCCTTGCTTCAGCTCGTTTAGGAAAAAAAACCCTTTTATTGACTCATAATATTGAAACACTTGGTCAAATGTCATGTAATCCATCTATTGGTGGGATTGGCAAAGGTCATTTAGTCAAAGAAGTTGACGCAATGGGTGGCATCATGGCTCGCGCAGCAGATTATGCTGGAATACAGTTTAGAACACTTAATTCTAGTAAAGGTCCAGCAGTCAGAGCAACCAGAGCTCAGTCAGACCGTTTACTATATAAATCATATGTTAGAAAAAGCTTAGAGAACCAGGATAACTTATGGATATTTCAGCAATCTGTCGATGATGTTATTTTAAAAAATGAAGAAATCAAAGGCGTTGAGACTCAAATGGGTCTTAAATTTTATGCAAACAATGTCGTTCTAACGGCAGGAACTTTTCTGGGTGGATTGATTCATGTTGGTTTGGAAAATTATAATGCAGGTAGAGCAGGTGATCCATCATCAACAAGATTGGCAGCAAAATTAAAAGAGTTAAATTTACCTGTCGGACGACTAAAGACAGGCACTCCGCCGAGGATTGATGGGAAATCAATTGATACATCGAAAATGATAGAGCAACCTGGAGATGTCCCAACACCTCACTTTTCTTTTATTAACCCAAAAATTCAACATCCTGAACAAATTTCTTGTTGGATTACACATACAAATGAACATACACATGAAATAATTAAAAGTGGAATCGATAGGTCTCCTATGTATACAGGCGTAATAGAGGGGATAGGCCCGAGATATTGCCCATCCATAGAAGATAAAATTCATCGGTTTGCTGATAAAGATTCACACCAAATATTTATAGAGCCAGAGGGGCTAACAACAAATGAAATATACCCTAACGGTATATCAACGAGTTTGCCATTTGATATTCAATTGGATTTAGTAAGATCTATAAAGGGTTTGGAGAACGCACATATATTAAGACCTGGATACGCCATTGAGTATGATTATTATGATCCGCGTGCTTTAAAGATGAGTTTAGAAACAAAAGATATAAAAGGTCTATTTTTTGCAGGGCAGATTAATGGTACAACAGGCTATGAGGAAGCGGCAGCTCAAGGGCTTATAGCTGGAATGAATGCTGCATTGAGGGCACAAGGCAAAGAAAATTGGACACCGTCAAGAGAGGAATCTTACATTGGAGTAATGATAGATGACCTCATCACAAAGGGGGTTACAGAGCCTTATAGAATGTTTACAAGTAGAGCAGAATATCGCCTTTTATTGAGGGAAGATAATGCGGATCAAAGGTTGACAGAAAAAGCGAGAGCAGTGGGCTTAATATGCGATGATCACTGGAAAAACTTTTCTGAAAAGCAAGTATTAATAAATAAAGAAGAAGATAGATTAAAGAAATTGGTTATCAAACCAACCGATCTAAGAAAAGATGATCAGTTAAAAATAATTGGGCATCAACTAGAAAAAGATTATAAAGCCTTTGATTTATTGAAAAGGCCTAATGTAAATTATGGCGACCTTATTCATTTACTCAATGGATACAATACTATTAGACAAGACGTAGCAGAACAGATTGATATTCTTGCTAAGTATTCTGGGTATATTGTCCGACAGAAAGAGGAAATTAATAGAATAAAGGGCCAACTTAGTTTACAGATTCCTGAAGATATTAAGTTTGATAAAATTCATGGCATTAGTACTGAGGCTAGACAACTTTTAACCCTTCACAGACCAGAAACGGTTGACCAAGCCTCTAGGATATCCGGCATAACGCCTTCAACTGTATCAATTTTATTGGTGTTTATTAAAAAAAATAGAGATAAATTAACAATAAAAAGGAAAGAAAAGATTGCTTAATGATAAAGCTCAACTAGAAGGCGGTATGGATAATTTAGGCTTTGAAATCATGCCTGAGAATATTGATAAACTGTTGATTTATAAAGATTTATTACTAAAATGGAACAAGTCTATCAATCTAACTTCTATTAACAATAAAGAGATAGTGACCCATCATTTTTTAGATTGTTTAGCAGTTATTCCTTTCATAAAATCTTCATCATTGCTTGATGTTGGAACAGGCGCTGGGTTACCTGGAATTGTCATTGCAATTATAAAACCTGATATTAAAATAAGTTTAATTGATAAGGTTGGAAAGAAAATTGCCTTTATTAAGAGAGTTTTAGCTGAATTAGACATTAAAAATGTTCAAACTCACCACAGCAGAGTTGAATTAATGACTTCTGAAGAAAAATATGACGGTATTATATCTAGAGCATTCTCAAACATGGGCGACTTTGTTCAAATAACCAAACACCTTTTAAAAAAGCAAGGAGTTTGGTATGGAATGAAAAGTAAAAAAATCTTGAACGATGAGATGAAAGGTATAGATAACTCTTGGACTTTAGAAAGCCTTGATGTTCCTTTTTTAAAAGCTGAAAGATATTTAGTGAAGGTAACAAATTCATGAAGATAATAGCAATTTCAAATCAAAAAGGAGGGGTAGGTAAAACTACAACGACCGTAAACTTAGCTGCATCCTTCGTTAATATGAAGAAAAAAGTATTGTTAATTGATCTTGACCCTCAAGGTAATGCAACCTCAGGCGGAGGCATTAATAAAAGTCAGATCCAACACTCAATATATGATGTATTAATAGGAGATATATCCTTAAACAAAATAATTTTAAAATCTGAGGAAAGTTTCTTTGATATTGCCCCAGCAAATCAAGATTTAGCGGGTGCAGAAATTGATTTAGTGGGTATCCAAGACAGAGAGTATACGCTCAAAAATGCGATCAACGCCTTAAAGAAAAGTTACGATTATATTTTAATAGATTGCCCACCAACATTGAATTTGCTAACCGTTAATGCATTAGTAGCTGCAACGGCTGTGCTTATTCCCATGCAATGTGAGTATTACGCATTAGAGGGATTATCTGATTTAGTCAATACAATTAAAAGAGTAAAAAAACAGTTGAATCCAAAGATAGAAATCGAAGGCTTATTAAGAACCTTATTTGACAAGAGAAACACACTCGCACAGCAAGTATCTGACGAGTTGTCATCTCACTTTGGCTCAAAAGTTTATAAAACTATCATTCCAAGAAATGTTAGATTGGCAGAAGCGCCTAGTCATGGAAAGGCCGCTTTGTTTTATGATAAATCTTCTAAGGGGGCAAAAGCATATTTAGCTTTGGCTGAAGAAATGTTAAGAGGGAACGCATAATGAAAAATAGAGGGTTAGGAAGGGGCTTAGATGCACTATTAAACAATGATGAGATTAGTCAATCTATTTCTAGTGATAATTCAAATTTATTGGCCGTTGAAAAACTTGTCTCAGGGCAGTTTCAACCAAGGAAAATTTTTAATCAGGACTCACTTAAAGAACTCGCTGAATCAATAAAAGCTCAAGGTATTATTCAGCCAATTCTTGTAAGGATGGTATCAAGTGATCAATATGAAATCGTTGCAGGTGAAAGAAGATGGCAAGCTGCAAAAATGGCAAATCTCAAAGAAGTGCCAGTTGTTATAAAAGATATATCAGATTCAACCGCATTAGCTATGGCTTTAATTGAAAATATTCAACGAGAAGATTTGAATGTTATTGAAGAGGCAAGAGGCATTAAGCGTTTGATTGATGAATCTAAAATCACACACGAGGAAGCTGCCGAAGCGTTAGGTAAATCTCGAACTGCTGTATCAAATATTTTAAGATTGTTAAATTTATGTGAACATGCACAAAAGGCATTGGAGACTAAGAAGATAGAGATGGGCCATGCCAGGGCGATTCTTTCTTTAAGCTCAATAGATCAAACTATGATGTGTCAAAAAATAGTTAACCAAAAACTTTCGGTTAGAGAAGTTGAAAAAGAAGTTTTAGCCGGCACAACAAAAAAAACTTCTCCAAAGCAATCAAAAGATAATGATATTAAACGTTTGGAAAATGAATTGTCTGAGAGATTTGGAAATACTATAACGATAAACCATAAAGAATCTGGGAAAGGTCTTCTAAGTTTTAAGTATGCAAATTTAGATGAACTAGACAAAATTATTGCTAACTTAAAATTATTAACCTGGAAAAACTTGACGAAAAAGTAAAATAAAGAGAAAATTGCGAGCTTTGGTATTATTAAATTCGTTGGTTCAGTTGGAATTAAAATGAAGAAGTTTTCTAATATATATTTATGGCTTTATTAAAAAGTATTCCAACAGAAGTAATAGATATGATGAAAAAGCTTCATATCATTGTATTGGTAGTCGCTTTAATAGTTTTCTTTATATCAGGTTTCGCAGCAGCATTATCAGTTATATTGGGAGCATTGTGTGTCACTTTAGGCATCATAATCTCATCCCCTATTGCTTATAAGGCCAAAGGAGATGTTAAAGCATCAAAAATAGTGACGGATGCATTAAAGGGAGAATTAGTTAAAATTTTAACTATTGTTGTTACTTTAGCTGGATTATTTATTTTTATAACAGCAATAGTACCTATATTTATAATTTTAGGTTTAGCAATAGCAGCAATTTTTTCTGGTATGGCAATATCAAAAGTAGATATTAAATAAGTTAATAAAGGGTTTAAATAGAAAATTGGCAGATAGCGCATACAACACCCCATCAGATTATATTGGGCACCATTTATCCAATAACACTTATGCACTGAGTGATCACGATCTCATGATTCTCCATGTTGATTCTGTAGTGATGGCAATTATTATTGGTATTTTTTCGATAGGTTTGATTTGGTTAGTTGCCCGTAAGGCAACTTCATCGGTTCCAACAAAAACACAAGCTTTTGTTGAGTTAATATTTGGTTTTATTGATAGTCAGGTTTCGGCAATCTTTCATGGTAATCGCCATACATTTATAGCACCAGCTGCACTCACTGTATTTTTATGGGTCCTAATGATGAATGCAATGGATTTCCTTCCTATAGATATAATGTCAAAATTTTATGGTTTTCTTGGTTTACATGAATGGAAGCATGTTCCAACTTCAGATGTGAATACAACATTTGGTTTAGCATTAGGTGTATGGTTTTTAATGATATTTTTTGGAATAAAAGCAAAAGGATTGAGAGGCTGGCTTCATGAATTTTTTTGTGAGCCATTTGGTGCCAAGATATGGGTTTGGCCAGCAAATTTTTTATTTAACCTGATTGAATATGTTTCAAAACCTCTTTCTCATTCGCTTCGATTATTTGGTAACATGTATGCCGGCGAAGTAATTTTTTTACTTTTAGGTTTGTGGGCAGCAACAGGAGTTTCTGGAATATTTTTTAGCTCCATATTAGGTGCTGGCTGGGCAATATTTCATATTCTAATCGTGGTTCTACAGGCATATATTTTTATGATGTTAACGGTAGTTTATTTAGCAATGGCTCAAGAAGGACATTAATTTTTTTAACTTTAAAGGAAGTAAATTATGGAATCAGTTGAATTTTTAGCTCTAATACAAGCATATACAGGTATTGGTATAGGTCTTATTATCGGTTTGGGTGCTGCAGGTGCATGTATAGGTATTGGTATTATGTGTGCAAGTTTTCTGGAAGGTGCTGCTAGACAACCTGAAATGATACCGCAACTACAAGTAAAGGTTTTCCTACTATTAGGTTTGATTGATGCTTCATTTATTATTGGCGTTGGTTTAGCGATGATGTTTGCTTTTGCAAATCCATTATTAAGTGTTGTTGGGTAAATTTTTAATCAAATTACATAGAAACTTTTTAATTACGAGGTAAAAATGAATCTTAATTTCACATTAATTGCTCAGGCAATAGCATTTGCAATTCTTATATGGTTCACCATGAAATTTGTTTGGCCTCCTCTTCTTAAAGCAATTGAAAAAAGACAAAAAGAAATTGCTGATGGATTAGCTGCTGCACAGGAAGGCAAACTTTCTTTGGAAGTAGCGGCAGAAAAAAATGCTGCTTCTTTAAAAGAAGTAAAGCAAAAAAGTGCTGAAATTGTAAATCAAGCTGAAAAAAGAGCTTCAGAAATTGTTGAGTCAGCAAAAAAGGTAGCCAAGGAAGAAGGCGATAGAATTATTGCAAGTGCAAAGTCTGAAATTGATCAAGAAATAAATAGAGCCAAAGAAGAACTTAGGGCACAAGTATCAACTTTAGCTATCTCAGGTGCTGAGAAAATTCTAACTAAAGAAATTGATAAAAAAGTGCATGCAGACATGTTGTCGAAGCTTGCAAAGGATTTATAAATTAAATGGCTGAAATTTCAACAATTGCTAGACCATATGCTTCAGCTTTGTTTAACCTTGCTAAAGAAAAAAAATGTTTAGATGAGTGGTCAAAAATGTTGGACTTGCTAAGTAATATTGTTTTAGATCCTCAAGCAAAAACTTTTATTTCAGACTCAAAAATTTTGGATTCTGAAAGAGAGAAAGTAATTTTAGAGCTTTGCAAAGGGAAAATTGATCAGAATATTGAAAATTTTATTAAATTGTTGATAGAAAATAAAAGATTATTAGTTTTACCTGATATTGCTAAATTTTATCAAGAATTGAAAGATGAAGACGAGGGAGTTGTAGAAGCACAAATAATAGTGGCAGAAAAACCAACACAAAAAATAGTTGATGATTTAATTAAAAGTTTAGAAAAAAGATTTAATAAAAAAATAGAGGGAAAAGTAGAAATTAACAAGAGCATTCTTGGCGGTACAAAGATTATTGTTGGTGATACCGTTATAGATGCATCAGTCCGTGGGCAATTAGATAATTTAGCCTATAAATTAAAGGCTTAATTTAGGAGATATTAATGCAGTTATCAACATCAGAAATTAGTGAACTTATAAAAAATAGAATCAAAGATTTTTCTTCAAGTTCTGAGGCTAGAACACAAGGAACAGTTGTTTCAGTTACAGATGGTATTGTCCGTATACATGGACTATCTAATGTAATGTCGGGTGAAATGATTGAATTCCCAGGTAATACTTTTGGGTTAGCTTTAAACTTGGAAAGAGATTCTGTTGGTGCGGTTGTATTAGGTGATTATGAGCATATAACCGAGGGAGATACTTGTAAATGTACAGGTAAAATTCTTGAAGTTCCTGTAGGCCCAGAACTACTCGGGCGCGTTGTTGATGCTCTTGGCATGCCAATTGATGGAAAGGGACCAATCAAAACAAAACTTACTGACAAAATTGAAAAAGTTGCTCCAGGCGTTATTGACAGGCAGTCTGTTTCTCAACCAGTTCAAACAGGATTAAAGTCGGTTGATTCAATGGTTCCTATTGGAAGAGGTCAGCGAGAATTAATTATTGGAGACAGACAAACAGGAAAAACTGCAGTAGCCGTTGATGCCATTATTAACCAAAAGGGGCAAGACATGAAATGTGTTTATGTCGCTATAGGGCAGAAAGCTTCAACAATTATGAATGTTGTAAAAAAGTTAGAAGAAAATGGTGCAATGGAATATACAACAGTTGTGAGTGCATCAGCTTCAGATTCTGCTGCTCTTCAATTTTTAGCGCCTTACGCCGGATGTACAATGGGCGAATTTTATAGAGACCGAGGTGAGGATGCATTAATTGTTTACGATGATCTTACAAAACAAGCGATTGCTTATAGGCAAATATCGTTATTACTAAGACGACCTCCTGGTCGTGAGGCATATCCAGGGGATGTTTTTTATATTCATTCCAGACTTCTTGAAAGAGCGGCAAGAGTAAATGCTGAATATGTTGATAAATTTACCAAAGGAAAAGTTAAAGGTAAAACAGGTTCATTAACAGCATTACCTGTTATTGAGACAGCTGCGGGCGATGTTTCTGCATTCGTTCCAACTAACGTTATTTCAATTACTGATGGCCAAATATTCTTGGAAAGTGATCTATTTAATGCGGGAATACGTCCTGCAATCAATGCTGGTATTTCAGTATCCCGTGTGGGGGGCGCCGCACAAACCAAAGTTATTAAAAAACTAGGTGGCGGGGTTCGATTAGCTTTAGCGCAATACAGAGAATTAGCTGCTTTTGCCCAATTTGCGTCAGACCTTGACGAAGCTACAAGGAAACAATTAGATCGAGGCCGTATGTTTACTGAGCTGATGAAACAGGCGCAGTATGCTCCTCTTACTGTATCTAATATGGCTGTGACTTTATTAACAGCAAATAATGGTTATTTTGATGATGTCCCAACTGAAAAAGTATTAGCGTTTGAGGGAGCCTTGCATGGATTTATGTCTTCAAAATATAAAAAGGTAATGGATGATATTGAATCTTCATTGGAACTTAGCGAAGACAATGAAAAGAAAGTGGTTAAAGCAATTGAAGATTTTAAAGCGACAAGTACTTATTAAAATAGGAATTTAAATGGCAGGAAGTAAAGAAATACGAACAAAGATTAAAAGTGTAGAAAATACACGTAAAATCACAAAAGCGATGGAGATGGTTGCTGCATCTAAAATGCGTAAAGCGCAAGATAGAATGACAGCGGCTAGACCTTATGCAGAAAAAATTAGGTCTGTTGCGGCCCATCTTTCTCATGCACAGTCTGAGTATAAACATCCATTTATAATTCAAAGAGAAAATATTAAAAATATAGGCATTATCGTAGTGACATCAGACAAAGGACTATGCGGAGGTCTTAATACAAATGTATTGAGGACTTCAATTTCGCAGATTAAGGATTGGGAAAAACAAGGAAAGAAGGTACAGGTTTCAGCAATTGGAACGAAAGCAATAAGTTTTATGAGTCGTGTTGGAGCAAATATCAAATCTCAAGTTTCAGGTATGGGGGATACACCTCATATGGAAGATTTACTAGGTGCAATCAAAGTTATGCTAGATGCCTATGTTGCAGGAGAAATTGATCAACTTCATATTTGTTATACAAAGTTTATTAATACAATGAAACAAGAACCAAATATGGAGCAGTTACTTCCATTATCAGGGGATAAGAGTGAGACTCCAGAAAGTGCTTGGGATTATATTTATGAGCCTGATGCAACTTTAGTTATAGATGCATTGCTTTCCAGATATATTGAAACGCTCATCTACCATGGAGTTGCAGAAAATATGGCTTCAGAACAATCGTCTAGAATGGTTGCAATGAAAGCAGCATCGGATAATGCGGGAAATGTTATTGATGAATTGACTTTGGTTTATAACAAAGCAAGACAAGCAGCAATTACGAAGGAAATATCTGAAATAGTTGGCGGTGCAGCAGCTGTTTCTTAAAATTATTAATCAACTTTAAATATTAAATAAAGTAAGGATAAATTAAATGAGTACCAAACAAATTGGAAAAGTAGTTCAGTGTATCGGAGCTGTTGTTGACGTGGAGTTTCCTCGTGATCAACTACCTAAGGTTTATGATGCATTAATTATAGATGATAAAGATTCCACAGCAGAAAAGGGCTTAACATTAGAAGTTCAGCAACAACTAGGTGATGGTGTTGTTAGGACTATTGCAATGGGTTCTTCTGATGGTTTGTCTAGAGGTACTCAGTTTGCATCTACTGGAGCACCAATCCAAGTACCAGTTGGAGAAGGTACGTTAGGGCGAATTATGGATGTTTTAGGTCGACCAATTGATGAGGTTGGTAAAATTGATTCAAAAGAATTTAGATCAATTCATCAAAAAGCACCTGAATTTAATGATTTATCACCCTCAATCGAGTTGCTAGAAACAGGTATTAAGGTGATTGATTTAATGTGTCCATTCGCTAAAGGCGGTAAGGTGGGACTTTTTGGTGGTGCGGGTGTGGGTAAAACAGTGAATATGCTTGAGCTTATTAATAACATTGCCAAACAACATTCTGGTTTGTCAGTTTTTGCAGGCGTGGGTGAAAGAACTCGTGAAGGAAACGATTTTTATCATGAGATGGCAGAAGCTGGGGTTATCCAATTAGAAAATATGAAAGATTCAAAAGTTGCTATGGTATTTGGTCAAATGAATGAACCTCCAGGTAACAGATTAAGAGTAGCACTTTCTGGTCTTACAATGGCAGAAAAATTCCGTGATGAAGGAAGAGATGTTTTATTTTTCGTTGATAATATTTATCGATATACATTGGCTGGAACAGAGGTCTCTGCTTTATTAGGTCGTATGCCGTCAGCTGTTGGTTACCAGCCAACACTTGCAGACGAAATGGGTAAGCTTCAAGAAAGAATTACATCAACAAAAACGGGATCTATTACTTCGATTCAGGCAGTTTATGTTCCGGCTGATGACTTAACTGACCCGTCTCCTGCTACTACCTTCCAACACTTAGATTCTACAGTTGTATTGTCAAGAGACATTGCATCATTAGGTATTTATCCTGCAGTGGATCCTTTAGATTCAACATCAAGACAGTTAGATCCGCAAGTTGTGGGTGAGGAACATTATGCTGTAGCTAGAGCTGTTCAATCTACATTACAAAAGTATAAAGAATTAAGAGACATAATTGCGATTTTAGGTATGGATGAACTTGCACCTGAAGATAAATTAGCAGTAGGTCGTGCAAGAAAAATACAAAGATTTTTATCACAACCCTTCCATGTGGCTGAAGTGTTTACTGGCTCACCTGGAAAATATGTTTCACTTAAAGATACTATTAAAGGATTTAAGGCAATTGTGGATGGAGAGTATGATGATCTTCCAGAGCAAGCTTTTTATATGGTAGGAAGTATTGAAGAAGCTGTTGAAAAAGCAAAAACAGTTTCATAATTAAAAGGGCAAAATGGTAAATACAATTCAAATTGATGTTGTTAGCGCTGAGGAGTCAATTCTATCGGAAGAAGCTGAATTTGTTGTGGCTCCAGCAAAAATGGGGGAAGTCGGAATTTATCCCAATCATGCCTCAATGATTACATTGTTAAAGGCAGGTTCAGTTCGAATAAAAAAAATTAATAAATCAGATGAAGATTTAATCTATATATCTGGCGGTATTTTAGAAGTACAGCCAGGTAAAATAACCATCTTATCTGATACAGCAATTCGCGGCAAAGACTTAGATGAGACAAAAGCGCAGGCTGCTAAGAAGGCCGCTGAAGAATCACTTAAGAAAAAAGATAGTAATATTGACTTTGCAATGGCTGAGGCTGAACTTGCAGAAGCTGTTGCTCAAATTCAGGCGATTGCAAAGCTTAGAAAAAAATAATGGTTAAATTGTAAAAATAAAAAAACAGCTACATGCTGTTTTTTTTGTTTATACTCTTTAAAAAAAGGAAAATAGATGACACTTAGTGTAGTTATTTTAGCTGCTGGAAAAGGTACTAGAATGTTTTCCGAAAAGCCAAAGGTATTACACCAATTATCAAATCAACCCTTACTTCAATATGTAATCAATGCAGCTAAAAAATTAAGCCCATTAAATATCAATGTTGTTATAGGCTATGAGTCTGAATTAATTAAGCAAGAATTTTCAAAAGAAAATATTAATTGGGTAATCCAAAAAGAACAGCTCGGAACAGGCGATGCCGTTAAGTATACTACTCCATTTTTAGAAGGATCCCAGACAATCGTTTTGTATGGCGATGTACCTTTGGTTAATATCAATGATTTAAAGAAACTTTTAAAAATATCAGAAAACAAATTAGGGATATTGACATTTGATAAGGAAAATCCCAAAGGATATGGAAGAATTAAAAGAATAGAGGACGAAGTTGTAGAGATTGTAGAGGACAAAGATTGTTCTGAAGTTGAGAAAAAAATCAAAGAAATTAATACAGGCATCATGTGTATTGATACAAGTAGATTAATACAATGGCTATCAAAAATTAAAAATAATAATTCTCAAAAAGAATATTATTTAACTGATATAGTAGATTTAGCAAAAAAAGATAGAATCAAAATAGAAACTTATAAAGCAAAAGATGAGAGCACAATTTCAGGTATAAATTCTAAAGTTGAATTAATAGCTATGGAAAAAATGATGAAAGAAAAAAAGAATGCTGAGTTGATTGCACAAGGAGTTGTTATTATTGATTCCTCAAGAACAGAAATAAGAGGTTCGTTAACATGTGGATCAGATGTTGAAATTGATGTTGGGTGTATATTTGAAGGTGATGTAAAACTTGGTAACAATGTGAAAGTAGGTGCTTACACTCATATTAAACAAAGTACAATTTTGGATGATACAACTATTAAGCCTTATTCCCATATAGATACTTCAGAAGTTGGTCAAAAAAATAATATTGGTCCATATGCTAGATTGAGACCAGGGGCTAAAACTAAAAATAATGTAAATATAGGCAATTTCGTAGAAATTAAAAATTCAGAAATTGGAAGTGGGACAAAAATTAACCATTTGAGTTATGTTGGAGACAGTGAAGTAGGTGAAAATGTAAATATTGGTGCAGGATGTATCACTTGTAACTATGATGGGCTTAATAAACATAAAACAATTATTGAAGATGATGTGTTTATTGGTTCAAACTCACAACTGGTCGCACCTTTAACAATAGGTGCGGGGTCAACTATTGGTGCAGGCTCAACAATTACTAAAGATACGCCTGCAAATCAATTAACCTTATCACGACCAAAACAGACAAACATCCCAAATTGGGAACGTCCTAAGAAGAAATAAATATGTGTGGAATTGTCGCAGGAATTTCAAATAAAAATGTATTACCAAAACTAATCGAAGGTTTGGAACACTTAGAATATCGAGGGTATGATTCTGCAGGAGTGGCAATTCTAAATGGATCAATCAAACGTGTCCGCTCTACCGGAAGAGTATCTTCAATTAAAACTAAAGTTAAAAATTTAAAACTAGAGGGATTGATAGGCATCGGTCACACAAGGTGGGCGACTCATGGCGGCGTCACAAAAGAAAATGCCCATCCTCATATCTCAAATAAAGTTGCCATAGTTCATAACGGCATTATTGAAAACCATGAAGAGCAATGTATTCGATTAAAAAAACTTGGGTATAAATTTGAATCAGAAACGGATACAGAAGTGATAGCACATCTAATTGACTACTATTATAAAAATAACAATTTACTAAAATCTACACAGTTAGCAACTAAGGATTTAACAGGCGCTTATGCAATTGCAGTAATTTCTTCTGATAATAAAGATGAAATAGTATGCGCACGTTTAGGATGCCCGTTAATCATTGGCCAAGGAAAATCTGAATATTATGCAGCTTCAGATATAAGTGCACTAATTGGAATTACAAAGAAAGTTATTTATTTAGAGGACGGGGATTTTGCCAAATTATCTAAAAATAATTTAGAAATTTTCAACTCTAGATTTAAAAGAGTGGTAAGAAAAATTAATGAGAGCAAAGTTAAAAAATCTTCTATGGACTTAGGACCTCATGATCACTTTATGCAAAAAGAAATTTATGAACAACCCAGAGCAATTGGAGACACGATTGAGGCAGTTATTGATAACAATAAATTTGAAAGTGCTTTATTTGGAAAGAATGCCAAAAATGTTTTAAAAAATGTTGATGGCATTTTAATACTTGCTGCTGGAACAAGTTATTATGCAGGACTTACTGCAAAATATTGGTTAGAGGATGTTGCAAAAATTCCAACGGCAGTTGAAATATCAAGTGAATATCGATATCGAAAGGCGGTACCAAATAAAAACCAATTAGTAATAAGCATTTCACAGTCAGGTGAAACACTAGATACAATTGAAGCACTCAAGCATGCTAAAAAGATGGGACATAAAAAAACCTTGTCAATTTGTAACGTCCAAGAAAGTGCAATAGCAAGAGCATCCAAGCTAACTTTTTATACACGAGCGGGAATAGAAATTGGGGTGGCTTCAACAAAAGCATTTACAACCCAACTAGTTTCATTGTTTATTTTAACAATCACCTTAGCTAAGAATAAAAAACTTATTACGAAAAAATTAGAAGCTAAATATCTAAATGATTTAAGAGGGCTTGTTGGTGGTATTCAAACAGCCTTAAATTTAGAGCCACAGATTAAACAATGGGCAAAATATTTCTCAAATAAAGAAAATGCTTTATTTTTGGGTCGTGGCGTTCATTACCCAATAGCTTTAGAAGGCTCTTTGAAATTAAAAGAAATTTCATATATTCATGCAGAAGCTTATCCTGCAGGTGAATTGAAACATGGGCCATTAGCATTAGTAGATAAAAATATGCCTGTTGTAGTTATAGCGCCTAATGATGCCTTGTTAGAAAAAGTAAAATCTAATATGCAAGAAGTAAAAGCAAGGGGAGGAATATTATTTGTATTTGCTGATTCTGATAGCCATTTTGTAGAAACAAAAGGAATTAAAGTTATCAGGGCCCCAAGACATTCTGGAATCCTATCTCCTATTATCCACACTATTCCAGTTCAATTGCTTGCTTATCATGTTGCCTTAAGAAAAGGAACCGATGTAGATAAACCAAGAAACCTAGCTAAATCTGTCACTGTAGAGTAAGTAATCGTAACCCTATAGAATTTCAATCAACTTTTTGACTTGCTTCATACTCCTTAAGCTTTTCTAAATATTCTTCTTCAGATAAATCGTGCCATCCAAGACATTTACCATTCGGGCTTCTTCCGCATCCACAATCCATATTTAACATCCTTAGTCTATAAAGCTTTATAATAAATAAAAAAAACTAAAAAACCTTAAATGAGAATTATTCTCAAATATTTTAAGAGAAAATAATATGAAAATATACCTACAAAGATTTATGAATCTATATTTTATTGCCCTTCTATCTCTTACAGGATTCTATGCTTTTAATTATTTCCAGATATCAAACATGGAAGGATGGGAAATGTTTGAGAAGTACGCTACAGAAAATGAAAAAGAGGCGAAGGAAAATCTAGCTGACCAAATGTTAGAAGCAAATGAAAAATCAGATCAACAAGAAGTAGAACGATTAGGTAAAGAGTATAAAAATATTTACATTGAAGTTAGAAACAAAGCAAAAAAAGAGTTTTGGGAACACAAAAGAAATAATTGGGATATAGCAGGGATTTTAATTGGGTTTTTGTTTGTAATTAATTATTTACTGTCTGGACGCATCACTTTTTTTCATAAAAGCAATAACAAATGAGTTGTTTAAGTTTTATTGATTGTTTTATGGGGAACTTATAATTTTATACTAAAAAAACACTATATAGTAAATTTTTGAAAAAAAATACTATATATTGTATTTTTTCTGTTTTATAGGGGTAAACTTTACACAGTTTAAAGAGATGAAAGTTTAAACTTATTTTTAAATTACAGGAGAAATTGATATGGATGTATTAGCAACAATTAGAAAGTGGGCAGGGGGACTTGCAGAAACAGTTGTAAGTCTTATGGCGCTTGCCATTGTGCTTCAAATCCTAATGGGTACCTCAAACGTACCTTTTCTTGGTCAAACTGATGTAATTGGAAACGTTTCAGGAATATTAGCTCAGCTAGGTAGCGAAGGTCTTATAGGCTTAGTTGCTCTATGGGTATTATATTCAATCTGGAAATCACGTAAGTAGAGAAATTTTGAATTAATAAAAAAAGAGGCTTTTTAGCCTCTTTTTTTTAATAAAATTTTTTCATTAATAAGGTACCTATCGTAATTCCAACAATTGCAATTAATAAGGCAAGGTAATAATTCAAACCAGACTTTACTAAAAAACTAAATAAAAATAAAAATGGAATAACGGGCAAAATATACATGGTCGTCTCTTGAATAAGCCCACTTATTAAATTTCGATCCTTTGATTCTTCCCAAATTAACGTAAAAGACACAAAAAATATAATAGGCATCGCCAAAAGAATAGCGGCTAAGGTCGTATTTTTTTTACTCAGTTCGGTTGCACCAATGATGACAACCAGAGCAATAATAATTTTTAATAAATAGAACATAAGTAGGCTGACTTAAAAATAAGGTTTTAATTCAAATTTACACTAAATCAATTCCAAACTTTTTCAAAACGATAACATATACAAAAAATAAAATAATAGTAAACCCTATCGATAATAATATGGCTGGCCAAAAGGACCAATGCTTGATAATCCATGGAAAAAGGAGAAACATCGGAAGTGTGGGGAGTACATACCAAAAAGTATAGTATGAGTGATTTGCAATTTTTTCAGTAGATTGATTCTCAAAAAATAACCAAAATAAAACAGTAATAGTTACTAAAGGTAAAGCACTTGTAAAAGCGCCTATTTTGTCTGAAAATTTAGCAAGTTCAGAGATAAGAACTATCAAAGCTGCTGTTATAAGGTATTTGAAAATAATATAAGTCATTAGTATAGATTTTAATCTAATTTTAAAATGAAAGTTACTTTAATAGACTTTAGGCAAATAAAGTAGGTTAAAATAATATTTTTATGTGTTATGAAAAATAAACTATGCGCCCACCCATCCTCTCAAAGTATCCAGTTGACAAAATAATAAATAATTTTAAGTCTTCAAAGGATAAAGAGATGTGGATTGTACGATTTATTCCACAACTTCTTAATAAGCAAAAAATAAATGCGAATGCAATATCTGTGATGAAAAGAATAAGTTTATTGAGACTTGAGCCTTTAACAAACCAAGAGACAGATAAGATTAAGAAGCTAATGATGGAAATTGGTCGTGATGACATTGTATGTGTGAGACAAACAGAATCAAAACAAAAAAATGTTTTAATATTCTGTGGTCATGATGATGCACCAGAATCTATAGACGGAATTGAGAGATATATTTATAGAATAATTCCAAATGCTAAATTAAAGTTTGGCGTAGCTGATATGAATAGAGATCGTTGTTGCATAGTGAAAGATAAATTTTGGAAATCTGATAAAAAAAGACCGACTGGAGTTTATTCTTTAGCGGATTTAGCTGTTGTAGACTGATTATTTTTTTTATTTTTACTTTTCATTCGCTTTTGAGCATTAGCGCTATTCTTAAAATTCTTAGTTGATTTAATAAATGGTCTTTTTTTCCCACTTCGACCCCTTTTCTTTTTAAAGACTTCTGCAGTTATTTTCGTAGGCTCCATACCTTCAACTGTTTTTATGTTTATTTTAAGCTTTGTAAATCGTTCTATTTTTTTTAAGTGTTCTTTATCTATTTCATTGACTAAGCTAATAGCATATCCATTTTTATCTGCGCGACCTGTTCGGCCGATCCGATGAACATAGTCTTCAGCAAATCTTGGCAGATCATAATTAATAACATGAGTGATATGTTTAACATCAATACCTCTTGATGCAAGATCAGTTGCAACTAAAACTTTTATTCCATTTTTTTTAAAACGATTAATGGTCCTTGTTCGACTATTCTGTGTCATATCACCATGTAAAGAAGAGGCTTTAATATCTTTATGATATAAATCATCTGATAATTTGTCGGCTAATCTTTTAGTAGCAGTAAAAATAATTGCTTGATTAACATTATCTTGAGATAAAAAATGATGGAGAAGATTCATTTTATGAGATTGGTTGTCTACATAATATAATGATTGTTCAATATTCGAATGTCCAAGTGCCTCTGGTTCAATTGAGATTTTTGTAGGCGTCTTAAGAAATTCTTCTGCTATTTTAGAAACCTCTTGATCAAGTGTTGCTGAGAACATAAGCATCTGTTGTTTTTTATTAGTAGCGTTAAAGATTTTTCTAATATCTGGCACAAACCCCATATCGAGCATTTTATCTGCTTCATCCAAAACCATAATTTCTGTATCATTAAATTTTATTTTTCTTTGTTTATGCAAGTCTAAAAGCCTTCCAGGCGTAGCAATTAAAATATCAACTGGTTTTGATAGAACTTTATTTTGGAGTTGATATGACATTCCCCCAGTAATAGTGACCGAAAATATTTTTAAATAACGAGAATAAGTTTTAATACTATCCGTAATTTGATTTGCTAATTCTCTTGTTGGAGAAATAATCAAAATTCTTGGCCCCTTAACCTTTTTTTTATTTAAAATTAAATGATTTAAAATAGGTAAAACAAATGCCGCTGTCTTCCCTGTACCTGTTTGTGCGGTTGCTAATACATGTTCTTTTTTTAGAACATGCGGAATAGACTTCATTTGAATTTTAGTGGGTTCTTTGTACCCTGCATCTTGAATTGCTCTGAGTATTTCTGGGGCAAGGTTTAAAGTTTTAAATGACAAAGAATTATCCTTAAGTTATGTCTATGAGAAGATTAGACCTAATGATAAATTATAGATAATCTTTACGAGTGCGAAGTATATAGGTAATTGAAAATAATGTAAATTTTCACTATTTGCTAGGTGGTTTAAGCGGAGATTAACAGGCTGATTCAATCAAATTAATTTTATCTTTAAGACATAATGATTTAATTCTATATTCTTCTTTGCTTGCTAAGCTTCTGCTGGCAAATGAAGCTTTGTAAACTAGTCTGAATGGACCACGTTGATGTGTATATTTTGCTCCTTTATTTGTTCCGTGTTCATTTATTCTTCTTTCAACATCTTTTGTGATACCTGTATAGAAAGTTTTATCTGAACATTCTAAAATATAAACAAACCATTTGTTTTTGGCTAATTGGGCCAACTCAGCTAATGTTTGAAGACCACTGACATTGTAATTAGCCACTTTTATCTTACCAGCTAAGAACAGCGCGGAATCTAATATCGTTGTTTCGAAGTTTCTTAATCGCGTCATTTATTTCATTAAATTTAAAGTGTTCAACAATAGGTTTAATGTTATGCTCAACACAAAAGTCGAGCATTTTTTTTATATTTTTTGGACTTCCCACAGGTGATCCTGATATTGAGCGCCTTCCTGCCATCAGATTAAACACTGAAGACTTTATGGGTTCTAAAACCGCTCCAACGAAATGAAGTCTTCCTCTTGGTTCGAGAGCGTTCAAATACAAATCCCAATTTAAATTTACATTTACTGTTGATATTAATAAATCAAATTTAGTATTAATATTTTTTAAAATGGAAATATCGTTTGATGAAATGACATCATCAGCTCCAAGAGTTTTAAGAAGCATATTTTTATCACTTGAGTGTGTGAACGCAGTTACATGGCAACCTAAGGCTTTATAAAACTGTATTGCCAAATGACCAAGACCCCCAATTCCTATTATGCCTACTTTATGATTCTTATTAATTGCAAATTCGACGATGGGGGTAAATACAGTAATGCCACCGCACAATAGCGGTCCAGCATCTTTATGATTTAATTTCTTTGGTATGGGGATAACACTAGTTTCTTCGGCAACTACCTCCTCTGCAAACCCACCATATTGACTAAAGACGGTTTTTTTTGTTTTGCTACAAAAGTTATGATCACCTACTTTACAGTGATTACAATTATTACAATAGCCTGAGTGCCAACCTAAACCAACGGTGTCTCCATGTTTATGTTGAGTAGTTTCAGAACCAAGCTCAATAATCTCGCCAATTACTTCATGTCCTGCAACTAAAGGATAATTAGATTTCCCCCAGCTATTATCTATAGCACTAATATCACTATGACATATTCCACAAGATTGAACTTTTATCCTTACTTCGTTTTCTTTGAGAGCTTCCGCCTTATATTTAAAAGGTTTTAAGGCCTCCTTTGCACTCAATGCAGCGTATGCTTTAACCATATGAAAATAACCTTTTAATTAATTTTATTAAGATTTTTTATTATAAGATAATTTTTTTTATTTCATTGTTATATTCAGGAAAATATTGATTTATTACTTCGAGATTAAACTCTTTTAGTATGGATTGATTAGATTCTCGAAGTAGTAAAAATTCAAAGGACTTTATGATGAGGTCCTTTTTAGTTATCTTTCCATTAGTAATGCTCTGATAAAAGTTATCATTTAACAGAACTAAATGTTCTGTTGTAGATTCTTTATTCACTGTCACCTTGAAAGAATTTTGATTAATACTTTCGATTGTAAT